>JGI10211J14876_10000891_pt1 | contig 13015 bp, 10 predicted proteins | sample Etolagsediment_FD_14876 | JGI IMG/M metagenome (IMG submission 14876)
TTTTTTTTTTTTTTTTTAAAAAACTGGCGCACTGCAAATACCGTGTTCTATTTTACCTTTTTCAAGTTTTTAAAACCAAAAACTTTGGGGAGTTTTTAGCACAAATTTAATATCCTTATATTTTTAATTTATTAAAATTCATGTGTATTGTTTTTATGCTAAATCTGAAAATCCCATTTATGTATATCGTTTTATCCGAAAAAATATTTTTTATAAAAAAAGCTATTTACGTGTAGTGTTTTTTTCATTTATGAATTTATTTTTATTGTTTTTTTTTTCATTTATTATATTACTCATTTTGAGTAAAATACTATTTTTTAACTCATTTATCAATTTACTCATTTTGAGTAAATTCATATGTATATTTTCATTTTATTTTATTAAATATATATTTTAAAGGAAAAAACAACATATATAATATAATATATATATATATTATTGATTGTAAATAAAAAATATTTTTTTACTCATATTACTCATATTTAAAAAAATAAATCTAATACACATTATGGGTTATTATAAATGTATTCGATGTGGTCATATAGTGACTCAAAAAGTTGAAATATTAAGACACCTTAAACGTAAAAATAAATGTTCCAGAAATATTAGTTCATATAATTATAGTGATGATGAAATATTTAAACTTTCTTTGAAAAAACATCAAAATCAAAATGAGATAAAAAAAAATATAATAAAAAAAAATATAATAAAAGAAATGAATAATCAAGAAATGAATGACCAGCAAAAAGAACTTTTAAAAAATATAAATCATATTGATATTATTCAAAATGAAAAAAATGATGCTAAAAATAAAAATAATTTTTCATGTAATATTTGTTCTCGTATCTTTAGCCGTAAATATAATCTTCATCGTCATCAACAAAAATGTTCATCTTCTAAACTTTCTTTAACTTTTGAAGAAAATGTGGTTAATAATACAACTAATAATTATAATACGATTCATAATAATTATAACAAAAACCTTTTTGTTAATTTTAATTTAGAACCATTTGATAATGAATGGGATGTTAGTAAAATTACTAAATTTACGAAACATTCTATTTTACTCTCTAAAATTATGTACTCAAATCTTCTAAAAACAATTTTAGAAAATGAAAATAACTTAAATGTACTTATTGAAAAAGACACAAATACTGGTCTTGTTTATAAAAATAATGCAGATAAATTTATTACAATGAATATAAAAGATATTATTGAACAATCTATGCAGAAATTAAATAAACATCTCAATGACTTCTACCATGAATCAGTTAATGATGATGAATTTGTTTTAATGAATAAAATTTTTGAAGATCAAAAATTAAATATCGATAATAAATATTCAGATTTTAAAAATAATGAAAATATTCAAGATAAAGTTCAAGAATTTATAACAGATATTTTTGATAAAAAAAAAGAACACGCAATTAATCTTTACAATCAAGTATTGCTTCAAAATAAAAAAGACGACAATAATGGATATTAATAAATAAGACTACATATAAACAAAAAATCGAATGATAATTATTTTCGAAAAATAAAGATACATTGACTACTTTTCTGTAAATAAATAATCATAATGTTTATTCTTAAAAATACTTACAAAAAAAAAAATCGAAGCTTACTTTTATAAATTTATTAGATCTCTTATTCTATTTAATGAGTCGCAAAAGTATAGAACGTAGACAGCGTAAGCGCGAGCGTGAAAAACTCATTCGCGATCGTGAAAAACTCATTCGTGAGCTTGAAAAAATCATTCGTAAGCGTGTAAAACTCATTCGTGAGCGTGAAAAACTCATTCGTGAGCTTGAAAAAATCATTCGTAAGCGTGTAAAACTCATTAGAACAGATAAGAATATTCGACCAGCTGTCAGAATGTGGGAGTCTGACCCTAAACGAGCAGAAGAAGATTACGGTCATATTTCTAAGTGGGACACATCAAGAGTTACTAATATGAACGGATTGTTCGGTTATTGGAATTTAGTAGTTGATATTAGTAATTGGGATGTATCTTCTGTGAAGAGTATGGCATGGATGTTCTGGGGATCGGGATTCAACGGTGATATTAGTAATTGGGATGTCTCATCTGTGACGAATATGTCACACATGTTCTGGAAGTCGAAATTCCAAGGTAATATTAGTGCATGGGATGTTTCGAATGTTACAAATATGGAATGCATGTTCAAATCATCAAAATTCCAAGGTGATATTAGTGCATGGGATGTTTCGAATGTTACAAGTATGGATAGCATATTTGAATCATCAAATTTCAAAGGTGATATTAGTAAATGGAATATTCTTCATCTTTTTATCGAATATTTAAAAGAAAAATTTTAACTCGAATGTTCAGAGGTAATGATCTGGGTGGTATGACATCTTTAATGTGCCATATTTATACATTTCGGTTTGGACGGGTATTTCTATTTATAAATAACCAATTGATTTTTCTTGTTCTTGATTTATTCTTAATTTAATTTTTTTTATAATGTCTATTGGTATTTGTACTTGATTTTGTATAAATAATTTATTTTTTTGGCCTTTATAACTATTTATTTTTACCCAATCTTTATGTTTTCTTTTTAATTGAAATTTTTTTTCTAAGAACATCATGACCGTCTCATAATAATTATTTAAATCTTCATATCGTATTAATAAATAATTCTTTACTTTTTCTTGCAGTTCATGAATTAAATAATTATTTTTTATATTTCGCAATTCAAATATATTTTTATATCTTTTTTTTGTTTTTAAATGTCGATCTTCCATAATTTCTTGATTTTCTTCATTTACACTATAAAATTCATTATTTATAAATGACTTTATGTTATTTGTATTTTGTTCTGGTATATGATGTTTTTTTTGGTATAAACTATTTATCCAATATACTGGGTCTCTTACTAAAGCTAAAAATAACACTTCATTGTCATCTTGAATAATTGGATTCTTCTTTGAAAAATCATAAAATCCAAAAAAATGTTTATAATGATAATGCCATATAAGTTCTAATTCAAAATTCTCTACAATTGCTTGTTCTAAGAAATTAGTTCCTGTACAACGTTCACCATAAATTGTAAAATATTTAATCATTCTATTTTATTCTATTTTTTTATATTTTTATATTACTTAATTTATGAATAAATCTATTTTAATTTATAATGATTCTAAATACAAGAAATTATTCCCTATCAAAAACCTTATTTATTACTGTGGTTCCATTTTAAATGTTTATTTTGCAAAAATATATAATCCACCCTTTTATAAATCTATTATCTATGTAGATCCACAAAATGATAAAGAATTTAATGAAAATAAAGAAGAATTTATTCAAAAAGCGTGGAATAGTACTTTAATGAATGGTACTCTTGTTATACCTCATCAATATTCTAAGTATTTAGAATCCAATAATTTTAAAATTGTTTTTATTCAAAAAAATAAATTTAGTGTTTATACAAAAATAGATAATAAACTTTATATTTTTTATAATAAATATAGAGTGGTAGACTTTATGATCATTGGAGTAGAAAAAGCAGGAACTACATCTGCACTTAGTAATTTATCTAAACATCCTGATGTATATTTAGCAAAACCTGAGCATCATCCAGGTAGAGAAATGCACTATTATGACTTTCATTGGAATAAAGGAGAAAAATGGTATAAATCTTTTTTTGATTATAAGTATAAACTTGTAGGTGAAAAAAATCCAAATATTATATATCTTGACTACTTATACCCATATATTCAAAGCATAAATCCATGCGTAAAAATGATATTATTTTTACGAAATCCTATCGATAGAGCTTATAGTGCATGGCATTTATTTCAAGTAAGAAATGAAACGTATATAAAAGATAATAATCGTAAAACATTCCAAGAATTGGTGACAGATGAATTAGAAAATCGACTTCATGAACCACTTAATCCATATGTCGGTTATAGTCATATTTTACAAAAAGGTTTGTATTATAAACAAATTAAAAAATTAACTGAATACTTTCCTATGCAAAATCTATGTATAATGTTCTTAGAAGATCTTGAAAAAGATCCTAAAAAGGTATATGAAAAAATGTATGACTTTTTAGGCGTTAAAACAATTCATACTAATTATGAAAAAAAATTAGAAGGTACATATAAAAATAATCAAAAGAAAAAAGATATTAACCCGGAACTCTATAAAAAATTAATTGACTTCTATAAAAGTGATGTCCAAAAACTTGAAAAATTACTAAAAGTTAAAACAAACTGGTTTTAATATTTTTTTTAAAATATAAAAAAAATGATTTAAAGTAACTATTTTTTAATAATGTTCGGTAAAAACATATAAGAATTAATTATTATATATATATAAGATGGCAACAATTCTGTCTATAGAAGGAAATATAGGTTCTGGTAAATCAACCATTATAAACTATTTAAAAACAAATTATTCAAAAAATGAAAATATTATTTTTCTACCAGAACCTGTTGAAGAATGGGAAAAAATAAAAGACGATGAAGGTAATACAATATTAACAAAATTTTATAATGACCAAAAAAAATATAGTTTTGCTTTTCAAATGATGGCTTATATTAGTCGATTAAATATATTAAGAAAAACAATAGAAAAAAATCCTGGAAAAATTATTATTAGTGAACGTTCTTTATACACTGATAAATATGTATTTGCTCAAATGCTTTATGACGATAAAAAAATGGAATCAGTAGAATATCAAATTTATAACAATTGGTTTCATAGTTTTAGTGATTTAGCTCCATTACATAAAGTTATTTACTTAAAAACAGACCCAAATGTTAGTTTTCAGCGTATTCATGAAAGAAATCGTACTGGAGAAAGTTCAATACCATTTGATTATATACAAAATTGTCATATATACCATGATAAAATGTATGATTTAATTACTTGTTCAAAAAAAATAGTTGATTGTACAAATGATTTTAAGGAGAATGTTGATTATTTCGAAAAAATTACAAAAGACATATTAGATTTCTTAGAGTAATTCTTCTATAAATTCAGTATTTTCAATAAATTGAATATTTTTTATCTTTTCTTCATATTTATTATTATTTTCTAAATAATAAATAATTGATCCAATCATATTATCAATTGAATTTACGTAAACAATGCTATTTTTATAATAATGAAAATTATTAACATCCTCTTGATTTGGTAAAAAACTAATCACTAATTTTTTACAACTTTGGACTTCACTAATTCGATAGGCCTCCAATAAAGCATTTTCATAATAATGAATATTAATTACTACTTTACATGCTTGTATGAATTTAAATAAATTCAAACCAAAAATAGTATTAATTACTTTTATTTTATATTTTTTACCTAATTTATTTTTTATGTAATCCAATATTATTTTTCGAGGTTGATTCATTGTTCCGTAAAATAATATATCAAATGGTTCAAGTTTAACTTCTTGGTTTTCATACATATATTCAAATGGAACAACTGGAATTTGTACTAAGTCCATCTTTTTTTGTATTAAATGATGAAATTTTTTAATATTTGCATCTGAATAATCCCAACAACGATGGCTAAATAATAATGACAATTCATATTTTTTATTGATCCAATTTGATATGTCCTTTTGTTCCAATTGATAAATTATATAATGTTTGGGATAAACACTTACTTTCTGTGAAAATAATATAATATGTAAATTTGAACTGTTCAAATCTACTTCTTCTTTTATTTGAACATTGTATTTTTGTTTTTCTAAAATATATTTTAATGCACTCGATAAATAAAACCCAAATTTACATGATATTATTAAAATTTCTTTAGACATAATTAATAATTATATATTATTTGTTTGTTTATTACAAATTTCATTTAAAAATACATCTATTTCCAATTTATTTAATAATATTTGAATATTGAAATCTAAAAAATAACTTGTGAAATAGGTAATATTACTAATTTGTAGTTTTTTATTCTTTTCAAAATAAGATATTACTTCTTTTATTATTTCATTATCCAATTGATTATTACGAATAACTCTTAATGGTATAAAACTATAATCTTTATCATGAAAATTAAACATATTTGATTTTAGATGCTCTGTCAATTGAATTACTATTCTATTTACAATCAATTCATTATTTAATAATGTACTTGAATAATTATTTATATTTTTTTTAAATATTTTATATAACTTTTTTATTATTTTATTTTCATTGACAATATATAGATTATTTGTATTTAATATATTTTTTAATCTTTTTATTATTTTTTTTGACAATATATGGGACAAATATATATTTTTATTGAAATAATAATATATATTACTTAAATGAATCTTCATCCTTAATATTTAGTTAGATTATTTACAATCTTCTTCAACCATCTCTTCTACTAATGTATCAAAACTATATTTTGGTTCCCATTTTAATTCATTTCTTGCCTTTGTAGAATCCCCCAATAGTTCTTCTACTTCTGCAGGGCGGAAATATCTTTCACTTACTCTAATTAATGTTTTTCCTGTATTTTCATCTATACCTACTTCATTTACTCCACTTCCTTCCCACTTAATCTTAAACCCCTTTAATCCAAATGCCCTTTCTACAAACTCACGTACACTGTAAAAACTATTTGTTGATAATACATAATCATCTGGCTTTTCCTGCTGAAGCATCAAATACATTCCATATACATAATCTTTTGCATGACCCCAATCACGTTTTGAATCTAAATTACCCAAAACTAAATCTTCTTGTTTTCCTTTTAATATATTACCAATAGCTATTGTTATTTTTCTTGTCACAAATGTTGGACCACGTCTCTTGCTCTCATGGTTGAATAAAATCCCTGAACACGCAAACATATCATATGATTCACGATAGTTTTTTGTAATCCAATGACTATAAAGCTTGGCAACCCCATAAGGAGAACGAGGGTAAAAAGGGGTTGTTTCTTTTTGAGGAACTTCTTGTACTTTTCCAAACATCTCACTTGTGGATGCTTGATAAAAACGTGTTATTTGTTGTAATCCGCAACTACGAATTGCATTGAGTAAACGCAATGTACCCAATCCATCTGCATCTGCTGTATATTCAGGAACATCAAAAGAGACTTTTACATGACTCATTGCACCTAAATTATATATTTCTAATCTTTTCATTTCTGGATTTTTATCCTTAACCTCATGAAGTATACCTAATAAACCAGAACTGTCTGTTAAATCACCATATCTTAAAAGTAATTTTTCATGATGAAATAAATGGTCAATGCGGTCAGTATTGATTGAAGAACTTCTACGTACAATACCATAAACTATATATTCTTTTGCAAGTAATAATTCTGTTAAGTAAGAACCATCTTGACCAGTTATACCGGTAATTAATGCTACTTTCATTAAATACAAAAAATATAATTTTATTTTATTTTAATCGAATTTATTTTATTTTATTTTATTTTAATCGAATTTATTTTATTTTATTTTAATCGAATTTATTTTATTTTAATTTAATTTAATTTAATTTAATTTAATTTAATTTAATTTATAATTCTTTTATATTTCTTCTAAACATGGTAAATATAAATAATTTTGATTACTTATTTTATTTAGACATTTATCCTGACTTAAAATTAAAAAAAATAAATACTCAAAAAAAAGCATTTGAACATTATCAAAAAATAGGTGCTAAACAAAATCGTTTTTATAGTAAAATACATTCACATTATTATTATCATTATAACTGGCAACATTATTTAAATTTTTATCAAGATCTACATAATGACCATAAAAATGCATGGAGTGCTTATAAACATTATATGAATTATGGAATTAATGAAGATAGAAAAATATTTCCTATTGATAAAATAATTATTGAACACTTTAATTGGGATCTTTTTGACGCTACATTTTATATAGAATTTCATAATGAATTAAATTTAAAGAATAAAAAAGAAGCTACTGAACATTTTAAAAAAATTGGTTCAAAACAAAATAAACTCCACAGTATTAAACATAGTAATCTTTATTATAATTATGATTGGGATAAATACTCATTTGATTATATAGATCTTATTCATCTTACTAAAAAACAAGCATTTATTCATTATATTAATAACGGGATTAATGAAAATAGAAATATTTATAAAATTAATGACAATAAAATAAAATTAGAGGATTTTCATTGGGAATTCTATTTATTTATGAATGAAGACCTTTCTAAAAATAATATTTTAACTTATCAAGAAGCATATGAACATTTTAAAGAAAATGGAATAAAAGAAGACCGTTTTTATAGTCATTCTCAATATTTACTTTTTTTAAATTATAATTGGAACCAATATATAAATGATTATAAACTTAATATGACAATTAAAAATGCATTTATTTATTATTATAAATATGGTAAAAATAAAAATCATCAAATTAAAAATATTTTTACTGAAAAAAATTTTTATCAAGAATTTTATAATCAATTTAATAATTTAAAACTTGATAATTTTGATGATTGTAAGAAAAATTATTTAAAATCAAAAGTAAAATTACCTTATTCATATGAACATTATCTAATTTATCATTTTTTTGATTGGGATACTATTTTTGAGGAAAATAAAGATATCCTCAAAAAATATGAACTTAAAAATAGTAAATCTTTCTTTACTTATTATTTACATAATTATGAATATCTTGAAATAAAATTAATTCTTACTATTCAAATACAAAAAATTTTATCTATAAAAGATATTTCTTTATTATTTTTAGATACGAAACTTCTACAAACGTTTATTAAAAAAAATATTATTCATAATGATTATCAATTTATTAAAAATATATTTGATTTTCAAAAAAAAATAATAGAAATAGTTCATTTCCCCATTCAATTATTAGAAATACCATTATTTTTTGAATTTAATAATAGTGTATCTCTAAATAATCATTATCATTTTAGTTTTGTTGTATCATCCTTTAATAATGAAAAAAATATTAAAAATAATCTTTTGTCTATTATTTATCAAAACTATAAAAATTGGAAAATTTATTATTCAAATGATGCTTCCTCTGATAAAACGGATGAATATTTTCATAAAATTGTTAATGATTATGATATACAAGATAAAGTTCATTATACATTAAATAAAAAAAATATGAAACAATCATATTGTAAATATCAAAATTATCATATAATTCCTGATGAAGATATTGTTGTTATTTTAGACGGTGATGATTGGTTAAGTCAATCTGATGCACTTAATATTTTTCATGATACATATTATAATCATGATTATTTAATTTTATATAGTGGTTATAAAGTATTTTATCAAGATAAAATTGATAATATTGTATTAGGATGTGAATATCCGAAAAATATAAAAGAAAAAGGAGAATATAGAAAACATAAAGGATGGCATTTTACACATGTTAAAACAGGATTTGCTTGGTTATTTAAAAAAATACCACTTTCTTATTTTCAATATAAAAATGATTGGCTTGATCGATGCACTGATTTAACTGAAATGTATGCTGTTTCTGAGCTTGCTAAAGAAAAAGTTTGTCATATTAAAAAAGCATTATGTATTTACAATAAGAATAATTCAATGAACTATAGTAATTCGTATTATAACGATTATAATTCAAAACAAAGAAAAACGATCGAAAATTATGTAAAAAATTTAAAACCACTCACTATTTTTTTACCAAAACTATTTATTATAAATATAAAAGAACAAACAGATAATAAAAAAAATATAATAAATCAACTTGATTATTTAAATATTAAAAATTATGAATTTTTTGAAGCAATTAATGGATATGAAAATAAAAACATTCAATACAAATATACCGAATATATTGATAAATATGAAAATGGTAAAATACCAAAAGAAGTATTAACTGTTCAAAAAAAACATATCAATAATATTGGAGCATTAGGTATTATTTATTCTACTTTAGAACTATATAAACAAATAAATAAAAATAAAGATTTAGATCATGTATTTATTTGTGAAGACGATGTTTATTTTCATAAGCAATTTTCAACTTATTATTCATTGACAAATGATGATTTAAAAAATAAAGATTTTATCTATTTAGGATATAATTCGACTTCTTTAGATATTCAAAAAAATATGAAATGTAAATCAAAATTTTCAGTTACTTTTTTACCTAATAATATTTTAATTAAAGATGGTATTTATGGTGCTTATTCTTATATTTGTTCGAGAAAATTTAGAGAATATTTTTTAAATTTAGGAATTGATTATTTCATAAATCATAACCTAAATTTAGATATTTCATTCAATATAATTAATTATAAATATGATAAATCATATATTGAAAATAACTTAACTTTCTATATTCTTAAAGAACATTTATGTATTCCTGAAGTACGTAAAGAAGGAATAAATAAAAAGCGCAATGATTTATTTTATAAAGAAAGATTTATAAATTTGGATAATTATTTAATTTAAATTATTTTATAAATTATGGATTTAAAAAATGAACTTGATTTAGATTTTTATATTTCTATGAATGAAGATATTGCTCAAAAATTTGAATTCAATTATGAAAAAATAAAACTTCATTTTGAACAAACAGGTAAAAACGAAAATCGCTATTTTAGTAAATTTCATAGTTCACTTTATTATCAACATAATTGGATCAAATATCTAAATATAAATAATGATTTAGTTAAAAATAAAATTAATAATGAAAAATTAGCTTTTAAACACTATAATGAACATGGTATTAAAGAAAAAAGAGAAATTTATTCAAATATCAATAGAGAAAAAAAAGATATTTCGAATGAACTTAAAAATCTTGAAATTGATTTGCTAAAAAAAACACCCAGTTTAACTTTTATGCAAGAATATTATCCTCATATGAAAGACAAATCTAAAGCAGAACTTATAAAATATGTTAATAAGAACTTAAATAAAAAAGATTTTGCATATAGTCTTTATCATGAAGATTTATATAAAAATTATAATTGGGATGATTATTTAACTCATAATTTAGACCTGAGAAATGCTAATATTAATAATAAAAATGATGCTTTTATTCATTATATTTCTTGCGGAGAAGAAGAAGGACGTGTTTTAAAAAAAATAAAAACAACAAATGATTTAGAAAATAACAATGATGTTGTAACTGATAAATCAATTATAAATGACACTTACCAAAAAAATGTAGAACACTTTCAAGAAAAAGAAGTAAATATGAATGAATCTCTTATTTTAGATGAATCATCAATTATACATATTAATCCTTTATTAAATATAAATAATAATAATGATGAATTATTTGAACTTATAAAATTAAATATCAATTCAAATCATGATTTTATAGATGAAAATATTAAATGTCATGAAAATATAGATAATACTCATTTTTTTTATTTATTTAACGAAAAATACTATTATTTGATGAATTCAGAAGATTATGAAATTGAAAATAATAAAGAATCATGTTTAAATCATTTTATTACTTATGGGATAAAAAATTATTTACCATTTCAAAAAGAACATTATTTGCTTTTAATAAATTCATGTTGGACTTCTTATAAAAAACAAAATTTTATAAATGAAAAATTAACAAATAATGAAGCATTTAAACACTTTATAAAAAATAAAATATATTTAAATAAATCAATCCAATATCCACCTAATAAATATAAAAAAGAATTATTTATCAACAGTTTCTATAATTTAATATATGATGTAATTGAAGATAATGCTTCTATTAATTATTATCATTTTTTAAATAATGAAAATCCTAATAAATTATTTACAAATAGTTTTTATTATTACATATATGAATTTATTGATTGGACAAATTTTAAAAAAAAAAATAATCATGATCTTTCTAATATAGAATGTTTTAAATTATTTATTGAACATTTAAATGATTTTTCTAAATTTAAACTTGATTTTAATCTCAATAATGAAATAAATATTCCTAATAAAAAACAACTCTTAGAAAGTAATCAATTTAAAAATTTTTATTACAAAATTATTACATATATTCATCAAAATAAATCAATCATTGAACTACATAAATATTATACTATATTATTTAATCAATCTATTATTGAATTTCCAAAGAATTTTCAATTTAAAAAATCAAATTATCAATTAGAAAAAAAATACCATTTTAATTTTATTGTTCATTATATTAATTATTATGACTCACTTGTTAATGTTTTATTAACTATTATTTATCAAAATTATAGAAATTTTAAAATTATTATATTAAATAAAAATGATGATAAAAATTTGAAAGAAAAAATAGAACAATTTAAAAATATATTTCAATTTCAATATATTGATATTATTGAATTTAATGAATACCAAAATATAAAATTTGAAAAATACATTGACATATTTGATTTTAATATATTTTTAGATACTAATTATTATTTATCCAATAATTTTATATTAAGTCAATTTATTGATCATTTTAATAAAAATCAAGATATACTAAAACAAATTAGTATTCAAAAAATTGAAGTCAATAATAATACATTTAATGGCTTATTACTACTTAATTCATATTTACTATTTAATAATCCTCATATTATACATAATTACTTATATATTGAAAAAGATGTGNTTCAATTAAATGGTCTTATTCATGAAAATAATATTGAATATTTGAATCACGATTTTTATAATTATGATGAAGTTATGAATAGTATTTATAAAGTAAAAGACCCTATATTTATATTTTATTCAAATGATGAAGAATTAAAAAATATACAAATGGAGTCATATTATTATTTAATTGAAATAAATCATTCAAACTCTATTTTAGAATTTTATAAAACATTTATTGAAAAAAATATATTTGATTATGGTATTTTTATTCATTTAGATAAAATTGAAAACTTTAACACTATTCATTTTGAATTAGTTGATGAATTTCACGATAAATACAATTTATTAAATTTAATACAAGATATAAAACAAGATATAAAACAAGATATAAAACAAGATATAAAANAANATATAAAAAAANATANAAAANAAGATAAAAAACAANANAAAGTNAAAATA
>JGI10211J14876_10000892_pt1 | contig 13015 bp, 16 predicted proteins | sample Etolagsediment_FD_14876 | JGI IMG/M metagenome (IMG submission 14876)
ATCACCTTCTGAGCCAGTCCACGACGGTGGCCCTTCTTGTATGATAAGGTTAGTCCATGAGAATCCGTAAGAATCCTCACAGTTACCACAGCTACATGGTGTCCACTCACTCACAGCAACATTTCTTCAATAGTAATCCGGACATCAGCACTCCACCGTAATACCGTTAGGACTATGGAACACACCATAAACTTGGTCGTCATATGTAAACGTAGTCACCCATACAGGAATATTCTGTACAGGCTGAAGGCTACTCGTAACCTCGTCCATATCATCCCACTTCACACCGTTACCGAACGTGTCACCTGAACCAACATCTCGGTTGCCATACTCACACAAGTTGTATACATTGCTGTATACTACAGGGTTCTCTTTAGACTCAAGTATTATTCCAACACCGTCAGAGCTGATGCCCTCTATAGTCACAGTATACTTCCACTCAGTAACAGAGTCGCCGGGCCCGTTATCTGTCGCACTGATAGCCGTAGAATCTGTGATAGTCATCCACTGTCCACCCTGGGCAGGTGTCAGGATAACGCCCGTCTCAGGCACCATAGGCTCAATCAGGATGTTATCAAGACCTTGGTAGATAGGCATCTCTTCATCTTGCTCGTCGCTTGCCTCGATAACCATCTCCTCGATAGAGGGTAGGTTATCAATAGTTACCGCCGCCTGATCCATACCGTTGGAGCGGAACCACCGACCCAGGTCAGCGAGTGCGTTCAGTACTTCATCTAATGCTTCAGGATTTATTTCCATGCTAACAACCCGTTAATGCGTGACATGTCTACCTCTTTGTTTACAGTACGCTCAGGTGTGCCGATAGGAGTAGGCAGTAACACCTGTGCAGTCTGTGCTTCTGCAATGTCCTTTGTAAAGGTGCCGTCAGGTTTCTGATAACCAATCTCGTCACCCCTCTGGGCTACGACAGGTTGGAACTTTACCTGCTGCTCAAACTCTATCACCTTGGTAGTAATAGGCCACACACCACCGCCCGGATGTCTAAAGAAAGTGAAGTTGACAGGGATAACCTCATCATCAGGGCCTAAGATATGGTATCTCGGCACGCCCGCCGCCATCATCTTAACCTCGTTCTTCTTTACACCGTTAAGCAACGGCAGGTCAGCATCGTTGATACCAAACCGCATATCACTTATCCATTGCCAATCAATCTCACCCTTACGGAACGCAGTATGCAGAGTTATCTCTTCAGTGCCTTCATAGTCTACCCACCTGTCCCCCTCTTCAGGCCTGTAATAACGCATCTTGGCAATGTCAGCACCACCCTCGGTGCCGGGGCTACCCGCATCACCTTCAACAAACTCGCCATCAAACACAGCACCCTTAACAACCTTGCTACCACGTACTATATTGCCCTCAAGATCCTTAACCATCTCTCGTCCATGAGGGATTAGCCTGTATGTCAGGTACGCCCTGTTCAACTGATTAGTGGACGGGCTTGCACCTTCGCATGTTACCGTAAGGATACTTCTTCCCGAGTTCTTAGGATCGTTGACAGTCTCTTTCAGGGCCACCACACGCATCGTAGGGAAATTAGGGTTGAATTGTACCGGCATACCGAGCAGGCCTGCACTAAAATTGTACATGATAGAGGCAGACTTGCATTCATAAACAAGGACACCCCTCGCCTTAAATCCCATGCCGGTAGTGGATACCCTTGACCTGCGTATCTCTCTTACACCGGAAGGTAGTGTGAATAGACTCATGAACCTGTCTCCTGATACTTAGTGAACACTGCTGTCTGTAGATGGACACCCGGCAACCATTCCTTTACGTCTTGCGTAGACTGGCAAGTGTACGAAGTATCCACCGAATAAACGTCGTCAGCTTCATAACCTTCTGTATCGTCATAGTAGACCGCCTTTATTTCCCATCGAGTAAACTCTTCACCTGTACCACGACTGCGGGTACTCATAATCTCCATGTAATCCTCATCGTCAGCAGTCAACGGGATTGGCGCTTTATACCGAAGTTCATACAAGAACAGCCCCGGTAGGTAATACGGGTTCTCCTGATGGTCGTACAGTATCCGTGCCGCAAGGTTAAGGCTGGTGTCAGCAGAGAACTTGGTGCCTCGTGCAGGCTGGGCACCCGTAGCGTTTGCTACACCGAAGATGGTAACATCCTTGGTCAGCGTGTCCTGATGGTAGATAGGATGCTTGACTATCTCGCCGATAGTTCCAATAGTAGTACCGGTCAACCGTACACCCTTGTAACTGATAACAGAGAGTACCATGCCGGGGAGGGTAGTTGTATCTGTGTTGTCTACATTGATGCATATACGCCTGTCAAGGTCAGTATCTCCGTCGCCTACAAAGATATCACCTATGTCGATGCCAGGGTCACCGTCAGTACTACAGAAGTAGCGGGTACTGTTACGCCATTCCATCTCTTCTAAGGTAACACGACTGTTGTTCAGTTCAGCGGGGCTTGTGGTGCTTGTGTCATCGCTATATAGCCGCACCTGATACCAAACGATAGTGACAGGTATGAAGTCACCCGACATAGACCTATCCCATTGACAGCTCATAACACGTGGTGTCTGTACACCCTCGTTGTCGAATATCGTACCCTCAAGGTCTACCTCAGAAGCACCGAGAATAGGGATGATATCAATAGCGTAACGTGGTACATTGTATACCCGTTCGTAGGTGACATACCACTGATGATACTGTGGCTCACCCTCAAGCTCATCTTGGTTATAGAATAGTATACTCGATTCTCTCATATCTCTATCCCACTATTACCGGCAAGGTAGAAGTCGTTCACCCTCCACGCCGTAATATCAGCCGCCATAGTCTCGTGTGGTGCGTACGAGTAAGCAGATTGGTCTACCTGTATCGCAAGCTCCATCTCTTCATCAGCCTTACGCTTCCATACACCGTCAGGGATATTCTTCTCAAACTCCATCTGAGCCAACGCCTTGTACAGGATGACAGTAGTAAAGTCCTGTCCGCCCATATGGTAGATAGCGTCGTCTGTCAGTGCATCAGCACGCATACGGTATGGTACTATGACTGTATACTCTGCGTCAAACGTAGGGTAGAACTTGAGAGACCACCTCTGTGTGCCTGTGTTGGTAAATGTACTCGGAAATATAGCGTACCTGTCAGCCCTGCCCGTAGACTCAACATCAGTACTCTTGAGCAACCTGTTGTATTGGTCTGTGCTTATCTGATGTAACAGTGGGAAGTCAGTACTCTCACTATGCTTGTACACCGGTGTGTTGTGGATACCACTAAAGTCCGACGGCATCTCGTACTCAGCCGTGTCAGCTACAGTAGTCAGCTCATACTGAACCACAAGGAACGACCACTGATGCGGGTAGTTGTATCGTGGATGCCTACCGCTAATAAACTCACGGTAGCCTCTGTTGACCCACTTCAAAGACAAGTCAAGCCTATCCTGAGTCAGGTTAGCCCAACCAGCCTCATCCTGAATCTGGTTTATCATCTCTCTTACTGTCAATTCCAAGTCGGCCATTAGCTAATATCTCCTCGTTTTTGGTGGAGGTGTTTCGTCCATTTGCTGTCAAGGTTCTTTGCACCCATCGCTATCAATTCTTTATCAGTGCGGTAGTGATAACTTCTCTCCATGAGTCCCTTCCTTGCCGCATCACGTCTATGCTTACCGTACAATATCTCCGCAAGGAACATTACCTCATGTGGCTCAAACATACCGCTGTCTGTCAATGTCATGCCTCGTTCGCCTGCACTCATAACCCATGCAAGCCCGTCAATCGCAAATATAAATACTGCCGTCTCGCTCATATCACTGTGGCGCAAGAACTCGCTCACCTCTTCTAAGGTAACAAACGCCGGTGCCATAAAGTCGTATGAGCTTTCCATAATAAGATGTGCCCCCCTCCGAAGAGGGGGACACCCTACACATCAATTATCCACCGTAGCCCGTAACCATCAGGTCTACGTAGTTAGTGCCTGTTACAGCGTTGGCACAGTCAATCGTTACAACACGTCCGCTTACCGCAACCCAAGCATCAAGACCAGCAACGTACGGTGTAATCTGTACGTTCTTGATGTCTGTCACGTTAGGCACAGTAACCGTTACAGCAGTCGTCTCAGTAGCGCTGAGTTCAACTTTCGCCATATAGACGTTAGCACCCGACATACTACCAAGAATCTCATTGGTTACATCTCCGGCAGCCATGAGCCACCTCCTTTCTTATGGCATCAGCAGCGAGGGCAAAGCCACAAGCTACGTCAGCAGGTGTCTGTGCTGCAGTAGTGTCAGCGGTAGAACCGTCAACAGTAGCACTGAAGCCAAGGGGAACGTTTGAGGCAGCCAGAGCGGCTACACACATAGCACCAGCGGCTACAGTACTATCAGTAGCGTAGTTGCCACCAAGGTCTGATACGAGGCTCTCAGGGCATACTCCGCCAACCCAGAACCAACCGTAATAACTATTAGTCATAGCACTGAGTGCAACAGCCGCAGGGCATGACCTTGTGCCGATATCACCAGCACTGTCATTAGTCAGCTTGAACGGATTTGAGGCGTTGTCAAATGTACACACACTCTTAGCGGCTATGTCAACATCAGGGTTCTGTGTGCCGACCTGAGCGTACATGAATATCGACGGGCCTTCAACGCCAGTCCCAGTGTTCTGGATCTGGATCTTAGTACCAATCGGATACTGTGCTGTGGCTACGTTGTGTGTAGCACTGCCTGTGAAACCGCCCTTAGCGTCGGTCTCCTGATGAACGTCACGGGGTACGCCGGGGAACAGATCGACCAGCGTGATAGCTTCAGAATCAATAGTAGAATCAGCCATTGTTTATCTCCTTCCTTACTTACGAGAGGTTGCTCAGATAGAGGTTAGCGTTAGGCTGCTTGCAGAGAAGCTGGCCCATGCACATGATGCGTGATGTCCACTTGTCGAGGCCACCAGGCTTGTTGCCCTGGTACTCGAAGTCGAGCATCTTAAGGTTACGATCCTTGTGCATCCTCATTTCCCACGTGTTGACATCAAGCATGAGGAACTCAGAAGTCCTTGACTCGTTCTCAAGCCACTTGTCTGCTGTAACCTCAATCTTGTCATCAATCAGCATTGAGCTGAATCCATACTTAGCAAGTCCACCCATGCCGCTGAGGACAGCCTTGGACTCTGCCTCTCGACGTAGCTTACGGAAAGCACTTGTCGGGACAACACACAGAGGACGAACCTGGTTATCGTTACGGTACTTGACGATTGTATCCCATGCCCTGCGGATAGTGTCAATCGTGTAACCATAGTCGGTTGCCGAGTCTGCGTATGTACCGGCAATAGAAGCACCCTGCCAGTAAGTGTTAGTGGTAGCACTTATGTTGGTAGTGATACCCTCGTAAGTCCTATCGTGTGAGCAAGCCAGTACGATACTGTTGATATGCTCATCAGCCTCAGTCGAAGTCGTCTTATACAGACGGTCGATGAGGTACTGGTTGTGCCACTCATGTGAGTTGGCTACCCTGGCCTTAACAATATCAATGAGCTTGCTGTCGTTTCCACCTTCTACGTTAGCAAGGTACTCATCAACATCGTACTCGACCGGAATCTGCCACTTAGCATAAGGCACGGTTGCCTTCGCGTGGGGGTAACGAACGCCGTTAGTCAGCGGGGTGTCACCGTCAGGATACGCCTGGACGAGGTCTACACCAGCCTGATTGTCGGTGTTCACGGGGAAATCTATGTTCTCTCCACCTTCCCAATTCATCCTGTTGCTTTCAAACATAGCCGCAAGGATGGGGGAGGTATAGAACGTCTGCTCTGCGATACTTCGCATGAACATATTGCGGGTAAGTACACTAAGATCAACTGCCATTGTTCAAACCTTTCATTACATTAGATCTTTGATTGAATGAATATCATTCAAACTGATCTGCCCTTTACTCAGGATCGCTTGGGCCTTTGGTACAGCAGGCGGGTCACCACTCGGCGACATGGCCTGTTTAGGCTCAAACGTCTCTTTCTCAGGTGTGTCAACCGATGACAACACCTCACGTCCGGCAGCACGAAGTAGTTGCTCTTGGGCTACAGCCGGAAGGGTTGAAAGGTCTACATCACCGAGGGAAGCCTTGGCCTTCTCGACAATAGTAGAACGATGCTCAGCACCGAACTCTGAGTCGATCTTATTGAACAACGCCTTATCTGCCGCAGACTGTGCCTGCTGATTCAAGACGCCTTCAATGCTCGCCATCTTCTCCATCAACTGATCTACCTTGTTGTTCGACGTGGATTGACCCAAGAACGTAGCAACCGTGTCAAGGCCGTTAGCAAGTGCTGTAGCCTTGTCCTCGAAGTCACTATCATCATTGAGTATCTGTTCACGCAAACCCTTGACCTGCTCCATGAGCTTCTCGCTTTCGCTTATCTGAGGTGGTGCGTCCTTAGCTTGTGTACTTGTCACAAACTGCTGAACGGTATCTGTCAACCTCTGAAGCTCAGCGTCTCTGGTCTCAAGCAACTCGATGTACTTGGATTCCTTCTCCTGGAACGCCTTAGTAGTATCTCTGAGCTGTCGCTTGATGTCCCACTCTTCACCGCCCTTGTCGGTTTCGTCTGTCTTAATCTCTTCATCTGCCATTTGTTTTTCTCCTCTCGGCTCATGTCCGGGTTAGGATATTTCCACGAAATCGCCGTGGTACTTCAATACTGAACCGCCATCGAGCTTAATACACAGTACACCGCTCTGTACGGACAGCTCCTCGACAACCATACTACCTTCATGCAGGTCTCGCATACTGTCACATATCGCCGCAGGCAACGGTTTGCCTGAGTAGAGATACGTGTTATAGTACGCACCGGCAGTGAGCAGTGTGGCCGCCTTGACAATTTCCACCTTCGGTTCACCTGTAACCTTAGAGGGTGTCGATGTCGCCTTCGCCATTAGTCACTCCTTTCGCTGCAACTTCAGCCTGCTGCTGTTCCTCAGCCGCCGCCGTCATCGCATCAAGTTGACCCCTGAACTCATCCATAATGTCCGAAATCTCTGACTCAGTGAACCCGTAGGCCCGCAGAAACTTCTTCTGAATGGTTGGGCTTGCCTGTCCCATCGGGGATTGTAATGCTATACTTGTGTCCTGCTTCCGTGACTCCCTTGCAAATGGGGTATGTTCTACTACCTCAAGCTCAAGGGTGAAATCGGAATCAAAGTCCTCTTCGTCTAACTCAACCTCATGCTGATTGATTGTAAACTGAAATCCGTCCTCAGTCTCTATCGTCTCAGCGAATCGCTCGCCGAGTACCTTAACCGTGTCACCCGGCTGTAGATGGTACTTGCTTATCTCAAGCACATGGTTCATCAGCTTGACTGTAAACTCATCAAGCAACCTGCCTGCCAAGTTGAGCCGCTGTGAAGCGTTCCTGTCAAGGGTAGCTATCTCAGTAGATGTCTGCTCACCACTCGAACTCTTACCCTTCAATACGTTCTGTGAACCAAGTACGTCATCGGTATGGCTGTTCAAGATATTGTAGAACGTCATAACATCGTTAGACAACTGACCGGGGTTCCTGAACTGAAGGCCGTTACTTCTATCCTTACTTGTCTTGATGAAGTATCCAGGGCCGGGCCTTACCTCAGCGGCTACGTTCTTGTTCTCAGGGTCGTTCTGTAGTGTACCCTCTTCTATGATAACCGGAGGGAACGCTGTTGACAGTGTGTGCCCCGCCAGACCGGAAGCCATAGCGTTCAGCCAATCCTGTGGCTCTCTCGCCATCTCTATATCATTGAGTCCATGTGGACTAAACGGTAACGGTAGGTTCTGTCCGTACAGCACCGGCCATCCACACTTGTAAGGGATACGCTCGTCTTTATACTTCGGGTTAAGCTGTGTGTCACCTACACGTATAACAAGCCTGCCGTAAGGATACTTAGGCTCTTCCCATTCCTCGGTAACCTTGGTCGGCCAATTACCGTTCTCAACAGAAACCACCTGCCCTTTGCGGGCACCCTTGATTCCGTTCTCTTTGAAGAACTTAGCGTCACCCATAACGTACTGACCGTTCTTCTCAACCAACGCACCTTCAGGGAACTCGTCTACACCAAGAGGCTCTTCTGTTTTCTTCTTGGTAGTGGAATCATCCTTTAGGTATATCTCGTATATGGTGACATACTTGGGTGCGTTCTCGTTCTGATAGTTGTCCCAATTATCATCCTCGCCTATCAGGGCATCCAATAGGAGCTGTGACGATGTTCTCATGGGGCCGGTGTCCCGTGACTTGTCACCGTTCAATATAGCCGCAGACAGACTACGCTTAGCTTTATCCCACAGAGATAACTCTTGGCCCGATATGTCTACCTCAGCATCAGCGTGTCTCCTAAGCTCAGTCTCAAACTCAGGGTACATCTGAATAGCGTCACGCAACGGCCTACGCTTCATAACGTATACGTACTCTGCCTTTTGTATGTCGTTGTCGCGGAGGTTAGGGTCTACTACTGTGAAGAACGGGAGTTCAATAGATACTTTAGCCCCGCCTCGCCACTTCTTAGCGTCCTCATCCCACTGATACTTGTCATCCCAATATGGCCGAGCAATATAGTTGCCGAATATCTTACCCGACAATGCCATCTGCATACGGAGGTTGTCAACATCAATGCCCTCTTCATACTGCCACTGAAGATGCCCCGTCCATTTGTCAGCACCGGCGTAGTCAGCTCCACTAATAGGCACGCCACGGATATCTGTATCCCTGTTCGCTGTCATCGACACAGACTGCATCAGTGCAGGGTATATGCGGTTGATGTTAATCTTCTGCCAACCACCCTGCCGCTTCTTGTCATGGGTCTGGTCACCAAGCGAGTATCTCAGTGCGGCATCGTAGATATCAATCCACCGTTCATGGCTCTTGTTGCCGTTGATGATGATCTCGTCTGTTCTCTCGATTATCTCGTGTTTCTTCTTTGCCATCATATACCTCAAATAAAGTAATCGACTGTATCGCCGTCGGGCTGTGTCCTGTTCACGTACTCAGGGCCGGGGTCGCACGCACCTATAGCACATAATTCACGCTCTGTAATGTATCGTGGGCCGTCATAGGCCACGTTATAGAACTGTCTTGGGCAAATGATATCACACTCTTCGGCAAGCATGTGCGCGAACAGCATATCATCATGGGATCCCTTGCGGTGACCCGCTCTACCTCTTGCGTCTACAACAAATGACATCTCTTCGTCAAGTAGTACCTGTGACTTGATTGATACCTTGCCTGACCAACCTGTGTTCTTCTCACTACGGCATGAGTTGAGCCACTGAAATACCAACGCAGGCTTAGAAGATGAGGTAGTCTTGAACCCCAACTTACTCAACGGCTGTCGTCTTGCGTCATCTATCGGCCCTTCACGGTAGTACAGGTGAGCATAGCCCTTGAGCTGACCGAGGGTAGCCTGACCGTTATTGTTAGCCTCAGGGCATATCCACGCCTTGTTGAAGAACAGTCCCGCCTTAAGTAGTTCCTCACCAAACACATCAGCTTCAATATGCTGTGACCTGAACGTCGCTATGAACACGTTGGCATTACGGTTCTTGATAGCCGCACATGAGTAGTCAGAATCACTACGCTCAGCACCAGGGTCACTGAGTACGCCTTCAGCAACATCAGCACCGATAGCGTAACCTGTCTCTTCCTGCGGCATCTCCCATATATCCCACCCTTCCTCGTAAGCGTTCACAGGGGTAGCGATAACAGACTCTTTAGTCTCGGAGTTGGCCCAGTCAAGTCTATATCTCTTGAAGCCTTCATTGTCTACCTGCTTCTGATGGTGTGCTATCACGTTTGCAGGGAATACGCCTCGTGCTGAACACAGGAACGCCTCGCTCGCTGTAGCAGGATACTCTTGACGGAACAGTGCCTCGTCGCTGTCACACTTCTCATCAAGGGCTCTACGTCTCCAATATAGCTGTTCGTCCGTTACAGCGCGTTGTGGCGTGCCTAATGCCTTCAGACGCATCTCTTCGGCAGAGTATGTGCCCATCTTGTATGTAGATGGTATCTCTCTTGAGTACCACGGAACCTCAAGCCATGAGAAGAAGAGCGGCTGGAATCCGTCCATATCATCAGGGTAGTTGCTCTTATGCTCTACAGCCTGCATATATCGCTCGTAGCCTGGCCCTGAAGCGCCGTTAGCCGTACTCTCGAATATTGCCTCTGAGTCTTTGTTCTCAGAGCTGATAGCGTTCATAATACCGAGGAATGTTGTCTCGTAGGGGAAGAAGAGGTATTCAGATAGGTGTAAGCGGTCGATAGAGAATGAGCGTCCTATCTCTCTACCACCGGCATACAGTACTTGGAGCTTGCTGTCATGAGGAGGTGCGAACACTAACTCAGTATTACTGCACGATGCCTGCGGCAACTGAAGATGTTCGGGTAGATGGTCGTTATACCGCTTGGTAATATTGAATACATTCTTTGTCGACTGCTCGGTGTGTGCTACTACAAGTGCGTGTACGTTTCGCTGATTGACAGCGTGCATGAAACACCGGCCCTCAATATACGTTGAGGAACCTACCTGCCTTGCCTTGAGCAAGTAAGCACGTACAGGATAACCCGCCGCCTTCTGATAGTTAAGGCAGTACGCTAACTTCTGTTGGATGGGGTTCATTACAAACGGGACAAGTTTACGGTTCTTGTCCACAATCTTGAGGTTCATAGCGAACCACTGCATCTCAAGCTCAGTCATCTTCTTGGCGATGTCGTGAGCCTTACCCATTAGCAACAGCCTCCTTGATGATATCCGCCTGTATCTCAAGCCGGTCGTATACACAGGCATCTTCTGGCATAGCTTGCTGCATAGTGCCACCGTGAACGTGAACGTCACCGTTAATGGTATTACCCTGCTTGGAACCACCGAAAATCCCAAGCATCTTGGCGACGGACTCAATGGCCTTAACCTTATCGTACAACACTACCCTGCCTTTGGAATCAAACCCCTTGACTACCGAAGTGTTTACTCCTGATTCCCTCAACTGTGACAGCGTTTTAGTGCCGTCATTCACCTCGTCATAGTCTGCATAATCGGCAAGTATAATATCGGCCAGAGTCGCTTGTAACTGTTCATCGGTAGCACCAGCAGCAAGTAGCTTCCGTCTAATCAGCGCCCGAATCTCTGTGTCCTTCATAAGCACAGTAGCCTGCGATTGCGATATCCCGACCTGCTCACAAACAGTGGCCCTGTCCATGTCATGCCTGACCATCAACTCACAGAACTGACTTTTCTGATCTGCTGTTATCATCCGTTATTTAATAGTCCTTTTAAGTAGCCTTCAATGCGAGCAAGTGAAGCCCTGACATCCTGAACCACATGCTCCTGGTTATTAGTTTTCTCCCAATGCTCGCTACACTCTTTAATTTTATCCGCCTTCCACTGCTCAAGAGCGGCCACGCGTCGTGCCACAGTCACCCATGCACCAAACACAGAGCCGACTGAAGATACTAAGCACACAATAATAGCTACGACGCTCTCAATATTCATGCCTCTATTCCAGCCTCAGGAGCTACAGGATCAGCGGGAACAGGAACAATTGCGTCATCTTCCACAGGGCTGTCGTCAATGCTTTCTGTCCCATCCACTTCAGTATCCTCATCGTTACTTTTGGGATCGGTCATCACCTCAGCTCCCTCGCCGAACCCGCCGTCCTCGATCTGTACCTGAATAGCACCCTCACCTACGGTGTTCACAGAGCTGTTTACCTGTGGGTTATTAGGATCTGAAGTACCGTCGTTGCTACCCATATTAACAGTGACGTTGACAGTCGGGGCACCGAACATGCCGAGGGGATTACTTGTACACCCCACTACACTAACCACAATAAGTAGAACAATTATCTTCTTCATGTTATTCTCCCATAAAAATATCATTGCTCGATAGGGATGCCTGTGCGTTCTCTATCGCCACACGTCTCTCTATCTTCTTAACCTTGTCTCTTACTGCGTCTAACATATCCTTCTTCATCAACGCAATAGCGTGAGCATTAGTGATAACCTCGATTGTGTCATCTCTTCGTTGCTCTTGCTTGAGGTAAACCGCCTTAATCCTGTCTACGTTTTCATCTGGTATTGTTACTGGTATTGTTGCCATTANAANTTGCTCCCNAAAAATAATGCGTTGTTTGTTATAGTGGACGATTCTGCTTGTTCTTCTGTGCCGTCACCGCTGTTGTATAAGAAGTCAATTTCTGACGTCGATAGCTCTTTGTCGAAGATCCCGATAACATCTATATAGCCGCAATATTCGCCGCTGTTGATACCACCTCGATCGTTCCACGTCCCGAAATAGAAGTCCTGCGTGTTCGAGTAATTCGCCATCGTGATTGATGACATGTCACCGTCGTAGGTGCCGTCAAGCGTAACATAGGATCCGTCGATCGCTATCCTGATCCCGTTAGTTTCGTCAAACGTGGCGACGATATGCGTCCAGCTTGTCGCGCCGTTCGGAAATACTGCCGCGTCTATGACTGCCGCCGTATAATTCGCGTTGTCTCCATAATTAACGTAAACCTTGCCGTCTGTGCCATACCCCACTGTGACACTGTTCAGCCCCCCTGCTGTCGCTTGCGTGCCGCAGAAGAACTGCGTCGCGGACGGCTTTCCGTCATACGGCTTGACCCACATCGCTATCGAAAAACTGTCCTGAAACGTATCCTCGAAATCAAGATTGGTGTTGATGTTCCAATTGACGTAGGGACTCATGAAAAAGCCTTTGTCAACAACGCCCGTGCGGGTTATTTGGCTGGTTGATGAGGATGACGTGCCATCTGTCGACGATGTCCCGTCGTTTGTGATGGTACTGTTCGCCGCATCGTCGTTGCATTTGTACTGTAGTATGTAATTAGATGAAAGATCCCACGAAACAAGATCTGATGTCTGTCTCGCCTGCCAGTCGATACCGCCACCACCACTTGTAGAGTTTAATGTATCACCATCCCATGACAGGTTGGTTCCCGCTGTGATCCTGTCTGAAGGGTTACCATCCAAGTCACTAAATGCAACGTCAGATTTCTC
>JGI10211J14876_10000893_pt1 | contig 13006 bp, 9 predicted proteins | sample Etolagsediment_FD_14876 | JGI IMG/M metagenome (IMG submission 14876)
CTTTGATTAAACCGGCGGCAGGCCATCCGCCTGCCTATACCGAAAGCAGAGACGCCGGTTTCCTGCAGGCCTGTCGCGAAGCGCTCAACAACAAGCCGCTGCTCGAACAGGCAGACTATGGCATACTGCTGGGCGATAAGAAGATGAAATGGCACGATGGCAAGAACTGGCCCGGCGGCAAGATTCCCTCTATTGGCGGAGACCTTTGGATTTTCGGCAAATCCATGTGTTTCTACCACCGCGCCGATGGCGTGTTGATTGGCACCTGCAAAATGGGCTGGGTGACACAATCGAGAGACGAGGGCGAGACCTGGTCGTTTCCAACAATCCCAAGAGGAATCAAAGGCGGCGGCGGAAAAACCTGGGCACAGGCAACGCCTGACGGCCGCTACGCCATGATATACATTCCGCAGGGCGATCATCGATATCCGATGGCAATTACGACAAGTGATGATGGTATTACCTTTAAGGATATGCGCGTGATTCACGGCGAGGTTCCCCCGCAGCGATACGAGGGCAGAGCCAAGCCCTTGGGCCCGCAGTATCTGCGCGGATTAAGCGAATGGGGCTCCGACGGCTCGCGTAATGAAAAGGACTGCATCTGGACGTTTTACAGCGTGAGCAAAGAGGACATCTGGGCCAGCAGGATTCCGTTACCGGTTGTCGCTGAAGGAAAACATGCGAAGGACAATTTCGACAAGATAGCGACCGGACCGAGAGTTCCCGAGTGGAACACTTACTCTTCGCTATGGGCACCGGTCAGTATCGCAGCAAAGGGCAGTAATCATTACCTTCAGCTTGAGGACCGTGAACCTGCCGACTATGCCCGTGCGATACGTACCTTCCCCGTCAGCAAGACTGTCAATGTAAGTTTCCGCGTTGCCGCCGACCAGACTGACCGCGGCAGGCTCGAAGTTGAGTTGCTCGGTGAATTGGGCACGCGTCCGGTGCGGGTCATCCTCAACGATAAGGGTAAGCTCCAGGCGGTCGATGGGCGTCAGCCGGAGACCGGATCATTCTCGCAGGGCTTGAGCGGCACTTATTTCAACAAGGCGGATTTACGGGACCCTGATGATGAGGTTGATGTGCTCGGCAATTTGCATGAGAACTGGGGCGATAGCAAAGGCAATGATTGGAGCGCGCGGTGGACCGGTTTTATCGAAGGGCCGTATAGCGGTGAGGTTACCTTCACCGCCAGAGCTACCGATGGCCTGCGTCTGATTGTCGGCGACAAGGTTGTAATCGACGGGTTGTCTGTCTATGGCGGGCGCACAGGGAAAGTTACGATGAAGAAAGGCGAGAAGACGCCTATCACTCTGGAATTTACCTCGGCGGAAGGCAAGGCCGCTCTTGCCCTTTCGTGGTCCTGGCTGGGTCAGGGTCAAACCATCGTACCGGCTGCGGTGCTGAGCTATAAGGAATCTCCAAAAATCAGGCCAGTTGACCTGATGGCCTATAAGGCTGGCAAGTGGCTCGATTTCAATGTTAAAGCTGATTGCGGCACGGGTACGTACACGCTGAGCGTGAATGGCAGGGAGGTCGTGAAAGACGCAGGGTTCGCGGAACCGTCCACGATGGTGTACGCCATTTCTTTCCGCACGGGTGAGTTCCGCGGCAGGCCCCCCGGCCGAGCCGATAGGGACATCCCGAACACGGAAGAGCCTTTGGCGAAGGTTACATACCGCATCGACGACGTAACGACCGGCAATTAGTAACGGACAGAATAGAACCCGGCGGGGCTGTGTTCCAAAGCAGTACCGCCTTAGAAGGTATATATAGCGCCCGGGGCTGCGCTTGGTCAGTCCCTGGGCGCTGCAATATGAGAACGTCATATTGTGCAGGAACTTATCGTAAGCTAAAGTCTTTCAATTGCCGCTGTTCATTTATCAAATTGCCTGGGTGGTCTTTATTGTCCGTGCACCGGTTATCAGACAAAACACCACTTTTCATACACTTTCTGCGAGGTGCATTTGTTAATAGATGCGTTGAAAAAGTTCTTGCGGCGATTGCAGCAGCATATTAGAATGATTTCTGAATAAAGTTGGTTTGCCAGGGGAGCTAAAGGCCGGGCGAAGAATCGGCTGAAGCTGAGAATCCGTAGGATTTGCGGTGACCCTCCGAACCTGAACAGGTTAGCACCTGCGAAGGGAGGCAGTCAAAAATGAATTCAAAGCACTCCCTTTGCAGGAGTGTGTTTTTTTTGTCTAAACAAGGACTGAAAGGAAGGACAGAGATGAAAGAGATTGATATTTCCCGGGCAATTTGCGGAGAATACAACAAAAAATTGTTAGAGCACCTTGAAAACGATGTCGTTATAGTCGGCGCGGGCCCCGCAGGTTTGGCAGCCGCATATTATCTTGCAAAATCAGGAAGGAAAACTGTCGTACTTGAAAAAAAGCTTTCCACAGGCGGGGGAATCTGGGGCGGCGCTGCGGGCAGAAACGCGATTGCCGTTGAAGACAACGACATTTTAGAGGAGATTGGTGTCTCTACAGAGAAAAAGGGCGATTTATATCTGGCAGATGCAATAGAATTCGCAACGGCCCTTGCGTATAAAGCAAAAAAGGCGGGTGTGGCGATATTCAATTTAACTGAAGCAGAAGACATTATTCTGAAGAAGGATAAAGTCGAAGGGGTGGTTGTTAACAACACGGCTATAAGAATGGCCTCTCTGTACGTTGACCCGTTTTGCATTTCCTGCAGATGCCTTATTGATGCGACAGGGCATCCGGCTGAAATAGTTGCTATGCTGAAAAGAAGGAAGCCGCAGCTTTATCCGAAAGGGCTGGGCGAGAGTTTTATGGACGTAGAGACATCTGAAGCCGGTGTAGTAGAAAAGACAGGCGAAGTTTATCCGGGCCTTTACGTCGCCGGTATGTCCGTATGCGCTGTTTACAATTTGCCGAGAATGGGGCCGATTTTCGGCGGGATGCTGAAATCCGGCAAAAAAGTTGCCGAGTTAATAAATGAAAAAATTTGACCTTCCGACACGCCGGCAGTGTTTCGAGATAATAAAGGAATATCATGTCCCGTCACATATCGTAGCGCATAGTTTGGCTGCGGCTAAGTTAGCTGTCTTTCTGGCTGAGAGATTAAAAGAGAAAGGCGCAGCCGTTAACGTCGATTTGGTAGATAGGGCCTGCCTGCTGCACGATATTGCCAGGGTCTGTGATTTCAAAGAATTAAACTACAGCAGCTTCGAGCAAACTATTACAGAACAAGACAAGGCAAAATGGCAGCAGATAAGAGCGAGATATAAAGGGATTTGCCACGAAGATGCTGCTTACGAGATTTTAAGAGAAAGGTATCCCCTGCTCGCCTTGACCATAAAAAGACACAGGTATATGGCTATGCTGGAGGAGAAGACCAGGCCGAGTACCTGGGAAGAAAAATTAGTTTACTACGCCGATATGAGAGTTATGCACGATAAGATTGTGCCGCTGAAGACAAGGTTAAAGGAAGGTCATAAAAGAAATGTTCATTTACACGGCTCAGCGGCTCAAAGCAGGATTAACACAGCCAAAGTTGACCCGTTAATCTACAGGTTAGAAGAGGAAATCTTTGACAAAATAGGTTTGAGCCCTTCTGAAGTTACAGATGAATTTATCGACTCATACCGGAACAGGATGCAAACAGCAGATTAAGCCGCTATGATAAGAACGCAAGGCACCGAACTACTCCGAAAAACTTGCAACGGCTTTTTTGTCAGAAATCAGGAAACGCGCAAAACATCGAGCGATTAGGCGGTTGCCTGCTTCCAGGAGGTTCGATGGGTGGCCTGTATTCCTGAAACAACAGTTACGGCGAGCATAATCACAAATGTCGCTGTAGTTAACCAGTGTCCCCAGGCGGCGGTCTGGACGTGAGCCATTTTTATGACCACCGTTCCGATAGCGAACGATTGCAGAAACATCTTGACCTTGCCTGAGGATGTGGCGGCAAAGTTGACGCCGCGAGATTCCGCGATATGACGCAGTACGGTTACATAAACTTCCCTTAAAACAAGTATGCCCGCTACGGTCCAATGTATTATCGCAAGTGTGGCGGCGGAGAGACCGAAGAGCTTCGGCTCGCCGATTACGGCAAAGCAAATAAATGTTCCGCAGACGAGCACTTTATCGGCCAGCGGGTCCATCATTCTGCCGAGCTTGCTGGTAACACCTAATTTCCTGGCGATGGCGCCGTCGATTAAGTCGGTAAGACCCGCAACAACGAAGATAATAAAGGCGATATCAAGAAAGAATGGTCTGCTCTCGGCATAAGGCGGAGGTGTGTAGAGAATCATAACAAGGAAAATGACGGTTAGTACAAGCCGGCCAAAAGTCAAAATGTTCGGAATATACCACAGCATAATTGAGAGTTTACATCGTCAGCAGTATAATTCAAGATGAAATTTGCTCGACAATCAAATCGTAATCTTTTGTGCCTGTAACTTTTGATTGTACAAACTGACCGGGGCTTGTCGAGCAATTTTCTATTATACATACACTATCAATATCAGCCGCCTGGCCGTAGAAGCGCCCCTGACCGGCCCCCTCGGCATCGGTAGAATCAATCAGACAGGTAAGTGTGCTGCCGATTCGCTTCTTGTTTTTAGCGAAGGCAATTTTCTGCTGGGTCAGCATCAGCTCTTTCACTCGCTGTCGTTTTATCCGGTCAGGTATCTGGTTCGGCATCTGGGCTGCGGGCGTGCCCGATTCAGGGTAGAATTTGAAGCAGCCCAGGGCGTCAAATTCAGCCCACTTGACAAATTCGACCAGTTCGGCAAACTGCTGGTCGGTTTCTTGCGGGAAACCAACTATCAAAGTCGTTCGCAGCGCGATATCGGGGATGGCGGAACGCAATTTCTCAATAAGAAAGCAGATGCGCTCTTTTGTATCGGGCCGGCGCATATCCTTTAAGATTTTATCGTTTATATGCTGGATTGGCATATCGATATAAGGGACAATTTTTTCACCAGCTGCGATGGTTTCAATGAGCTTCTCGTCAATTCGGGCCGGGTATGCATACATCAATCGCACCCACACCAGGCCGGTGATTCTTTCGAGTTCTTTTAAGAGTGTGGGCAGGGCATTTTTTATCTTCAAATCCCGGCCGTAATGGGTTGTGTCCTGTGCAATTATGTTTAATTCGACTACGCCTGCCGAGACCAGTTCAGCGGCTTCGGCGAGAATAAGCTGCTGTGGTTTGCTTCGGAATCGGCCTCTGATTGCCGGTATTGTGCAAAAAGAGCAGGGGTGGTTACAGCCCTCACTGATTCTAAGATACGCCCAGTGGGAGGGCGTAATGAGCAATCTGGCCCTGTCATCTCTGATTGTTTGTCGCGGGTGGCCCAGATAAACTGCCCTTTCCCTGGAGGTGAGGGTCTTTCTGATTATCCGGGCTATTGCATCTCGCTGGCCGAGGCCGACAATGGCATCGATGCCGTCGGCCCGGTCGAATAACTCCCTGCCTAATCTTTCCGACAGACAGCCGGCGACGATTACCTTTTTCACGGTGCCGCCGGCTTTCCAAACCACAGCGTGCTCTATTGCTTCGAGCGCCTCGGCTATGGCGGGGGCGATAAAACCGCAGGTATTGATGACAACAACATCGGCATTTTCCGGCTCGGCGGTTATTACATACCCCGCCTGGACTATCAGAGCCAGCATCTTTTCGCTATCGACTACGTTTTTCGGACAGCCCAGCGCTATAAAGCCGACGGTTACGGACTCGTATTTTTCCCGCACCATAACTTCAAAGATTAGCACAGCAGGCGACTTTAGTCATTATTTTTTGGCCCAGCCGAGCAATTTTAACGAACAGCTCAGGAAAAGTACGATATAAAAAGGGTAAACTGTTTTGTTGCATTGGGCGTGGTCTCTTAATGCGATTTTTCACATTTTTTGAAAGATGTAAGTTCGGGTAATTTGCGTTTTTGGGGCGCTTCACATCAATTTGACAGTTATTGATATGCTCGGACCGTTTGGGTTCTTTTGAAGAAAATTGAATAAAAACGGCATAATCGCACGTCAAATATAAAAAATGCGAAACTAATCATAATGTCTAATCTCGTTTTCAAATGCCTCAATAAATTGAAGTTATCGTGGGTCTTGCCCATTCTTTCGCTGCTCTGGTTTTGCGGCTGCGGAGACTTTTTCAATGAAAAATCGGGCCAGGTTGAGTCCACAGCAGTCCTGGACGATATAAGGCAAATCAAAAAGAATCCACATGTGAAAAACCCTCTTCCTGAAATGTATAGAGAAGCACCCAAACAGATGAAGGTAAAGGACGGGGTCAAAATCTTCTATTTCACCAGACATCATCCTGCTGAGAAACTGGCTGAGATGATTAGAAACCAGTTTTCAAAAATGACTACTGACAGCTCAGGCAAAACAATTTATGCACCACATTACATTGTCAGCGCCAACAGCGCTACGAATCAACTGGTTATTCAATGTCCAATTGATGAAGAAGCTAACAAGGTTATGGAGTTCCTAAAGTACGTTGACGTGCCGCCGATTCAAGTGAATATTGACTGTCTCATTCTCGAGCGTTACGCAGATAAAACTATGGACAGGGAAACAACAATCAAGGTAGAGAACCTTTTAGGCGAGAAAATTGCATTCGGAGCACAGGAAAAAACATTGGCAAATTTCCCGGGCGCATCTTTGCGGGAGAGCAAACGCTCCGGCTTCGGAATGGATATTGGCTACTGGAGTAATAGAAATATATCCGGTCATGAAGTGCGCGTACTTATTGATATACTGGTATCTCAGGGGTATCTTAAAATTCTGATGAACCCAACGATTGAAACGGTCAACGGAGAAACCGCTAAAATCCTTTCAAGAGATGATGTCCCTATTGAAAAGATAGTTACTGGAGAAAATATTGACAAGCCATATTCCATAACCGAATATCAATGGGTTGAGGATTCTCTTGAAGTTACTCCTCGCGTCTTCGCGGACGGCTTCATAGGTCTGACTACAAATATCAAAATTGGTTCAAGTTCCAAGCCAAAAGGTGTTGTTCAGGCGTCAGTTATTACCGAACGGGCCATCAACATTGCGGAAAACCGCATAAAACCAGGTAACAGTCTTGTTATCGGAGGCCTGAAAAAAACCGAAAAGAGAGAAGTGCTCAGAGGCGCTCCTTTACTAAAGGATATTCCGATTATCGGTATGTTTTTTTCGAGCAGAGATTTCGAAGAATCGGGCACAGAGCTTATTTTTATCCTTACACCGAGCATTTCATCCGGCGGCGTCGAATATTCGAAAATGCTCGAAGATGTGAAGAAAAAACAGGCTCCACCCGACCTTAAATCCGGGCTGGATAAAATCATCACCGACCCGTTTGGTACTACTGCCTGCACCAGGTACGTTGAGCAGCAGGCTGTGACCGCCGAGAAAGAAAGAACCAAGGCCCTGCAGGAAATAGAGCAGATGAAAGAAAAACTTCGCAATACAACCCAGGAGGCTGCTGCTGAAAAGGCCAAGGCGGCAAAAGTACAATCAGAATCCTTAAAAGCCAGGAAAGAAGCAGAAAAGGCAAAAGCGGATATCAATAAATTAAAGGCTGAACTTGAAAAGGAAAAGGCAAAAACTGAGAGAGACAAAAAAGAAGCTGATGACGCAAAAGCAGAAACCGAAAACGTAGAAAAAAGAGGTTGAAAAAACAAAGGCCAAAAAAGAGACGAGAGACTTGACACAAGGCAAATAAAAAGCCAAAAATTGAAGCTTCCGCTGACTATAACACAACACTAAGACCGACAACACATAAAACAGGTCAGATTCCGGTCACAAACTGTGCCGTTTTTACTTGACAATTACCCCTGTTATAGTTTAAACTAATATTGTTGAAATGCAACCGTGCATGGGTTAGTATGTTAAATTGTGGCTGTTTTATGTCATTGCTTCGGTCTAAAGGCCTTCGGCGAGTTCAGGCGAACCGCCTCGCAATGGCGTAGAAATGTTATTTTGCCGCCCTGTACAACGGTTACGTTGAAATTAACTTTTAGTGGAGGACACATTTGTGGACGATGTAGATAGCAGAGATTTCGAGACCAAAGATTTCGCCAGTGAAGACCTCGATGAGATGATTATTTATGGTGATAGCAGCGCGATTTCTCCTGACATCAAGCCGGTTCCTTTTAATGATGATACGGATGGTACACAGGTTTCGCATTCGCCTTTGAACTTAGGCGACGGCGGCGCAGCAGAAGTGCCAGAGATTGAACCGGCCGCTAAACCGGCGAAGAAAGTAGCTTCCTCCGAACGAGTTACAGGCGTAAAAACCTTCTTTACAAAACTGCATCCCGGAGCTATGGATTTTCTCGATAAGCAGATTACCAACTGGTTGAGGAGCAACCCCGGCCTTAAAGTAAAACGGACCAATATGACAACAGGTGAAGTTCAGGGCAAAAAAAGCGAGCCTAACATTATAATCACGGTCTGGTATTGACAGCTAATCCGCCTGCCGCAGGGGTAAATATATAAAATAATCGCAGTCAAACCAACAGCTGCACACGAAAGACAGTCGGCCTCATCAGAGCAATGCGGAGATTGCACCCGCGAGGTCTTTTTTACTGGTCAAGCCAACCCATTTCTTCTGCACCTGGCCATCTTTGAATAGAATAGCTGTCGGTATAGCGTTGATGCCGAACTCTATAGCGCTGTCGCGAGCTTCGTCGGTATTTAACCTGCAGATTTTCGCCTTCTCCATATATTCATCTGCAACTTCTCTCAAAATAGGCGCCATCATCACGCAAGGCCCGCACCAGGGTGCCCAGAAATCGACCAGCACCGGCACATCGGAGCTATGAACAACCTCATCAAAAGTGGCGTCGGTCAGCTCAATTACATTTGCACTACCCGCCATCACTCAATCCTTTCTATACTGTTGGCAAATGAACGGTCATATTCTATTGTTGAAGAGCAAGCTTGTCAAACACTATTCCGCTGTCCTGCTTATGGTCTTTGAGGGGGGGGGCATCTGCGGCTAATAAAATCAAAAACCACAACCTCCACCGTTTGGGATGACAGATTTGTAGCCAAAAACAGCTAAACTCGCAGACGAAAAAGGTCGATTTTACACTCCAAAGGTGCTATCTTTATAATCGTAGATGGTGGATTTTCTTTGACAATAGTTTTTCTAAATCGATAATTAGTTTAATGGCAGAAACGAACTACGACACGGTATTCGGCAAAATGGCAGTCAACCAGGGCCTGTGTACCGACGAGGAATTACGCCGCGGTCTCGAAGAGTTAGGGTCCCGCCGCGAAGTCGGTCCTGTAATGCTCAGGGACCTGATGGTTGAGCTCGGCTACATCACCGAAACCCAGGCCAACCGACTCAAAACTACCATAAAGGAAGCCAAGGTCGCCATCCACCAAATTCCCGGCTACAAAATCCTCGGCAGGCTCGGTGCGGGTGCAATGGCGGTTGTTTACAAGGCCCAGCAATTGAGTCTGGACCGGACAGTTGCGATAAAAGTTTTGCCTAAGCACTTTAGTGAAAATCCCGAATATGTGGAACGCTTTTACAGGGAAGGTCAGGCCGCTGCAAAGTTCAACCACAACAACATTGTCCAGGCCTACGACGTTGGCGAGGCAGGCGGCTACCACTATTTTGTAATGGAATATGTTGAAGGCAAAACTTTGTACGATGATTTGTCGGCAGGCAAGGTTTTTACAGAGGACGAAGCCCTGGACGTAATCATTCAGGTTGCGCACGCACTTGCTCACGCCCATGCCCGCGGTCTTATTCACCGTGACGTCAAGCCCAAGAATATAATAATAGATACTGCCGGTGTAGTTAAACTGGCTGATATGGGTTTAGCGCGCGAAACAACAGATATCGAGGCCGCACGAACCGAAGCGGGCAAAGCGTACGGAACACCGTATTATATTGCCCCTGAACAAATCCAGGGTAAAATTGACATTGATGGAAGAGCGGACATTTACGGTCTCGGCGCCACACTATACCATCTTGTCACCGGCCGAGTCCCATATATGGCCGATAACCCCGAGGAGGTTATGAGAAAGCATTTGAGGGAACAACTGATTCCGCCTGACCATATAAACACCGCGCTATCGGCAGGGATATCCGAAGTCATCGAAGTTATGATGGCCAAGCATAAAGAGGACCGCTATAGCGGCGTCGAAGAATTGCTGACAGATTTGGAGGCCGTTCGCAACGGACAGCCGCCGTTGCGGGCTCGCACAAGCTTTGATGTCTCTGAGCTCGAGCAGTTGGAAGAGGGTGAGGCGATTGACGTAAGGGAAAAAGTTTACAAACAAGAAACCGTGGCTCGTTACCAAATCGTAATATTGATTTTAAGTGCGGTTGTAGTGATATCCCTTTTAGGCGTCGTTTTATTGATTTTTAACCTATTGAAATCAGCCCGTTAAAAAACCCTACATTTTTATTGACTAATCCACTGCCGGCCATAATCATTATCCAGCAGCTATCTCAATAAGCATGATTTGCATGTTGTGGAGTGAAGGAGTTTATGCCCAAAGGCATCGCACATTTTTCCTCCGGGGAGTTGGCTCAGGTCCTCAGTCATTACGACGTCGGCGTAATTCATCAGGTCAAGCCGTTGTCTGCGGGCGGCAGGCGCGCGCCGAAAATTGTGATTGTATCGCAGCAGGGCAAATTCCTGTTGAAACGCCGGCCGAAGACCAAAAGCGGACTCAACCACACCGTCTTTGCCCACGCTGTCCAAATTCATCTGGCGAAAAAGGATTTTCCAGTTGCCTCTCTTGTTCCTGCTCGTGACGGCGGCAGCACAATCCTTCAGGTGGGCAATCATGTTTACGAGCTTTTCGAGTTTGTTACCGGCGTTCGCTACGACGGCTCAGTGAAAGCTACTGCCGACGCGGGCCGACAATTGGCGAAATTACATCGGGCCTTGGCTGATTTTACAGCTAAAAGTAAGCTGTCGGAAAGTACTTTCCACGATTCTTCAACCGTCCGAAGGCATCTGAAGACAACCGGAGCTAAAAAGACACGCAGGCCGAACAAAAAATTGCAGGAAACCGCTGAGGCCCTTATGACGCTTTATAACGCCTCCAGCGTCTGCGTAAATGAGCTTGGATTCGACTCGTGGCGCCGGCAGGTTGTTCACGGCGATTGGCATCCGGGCAATATGCTCTTTTCCCGCCGCAGACTCATCGCCGTTCTTGATTTTGATTCGCTTATGCTTGCACCCGCCGTTACCGACCTTGCCAACGGAATGCTGCAGTTTTCGATTGTCGGCGGCCGGCCAAACCCCGCCAATTGGCCCGCATATCTCGACCAGGCAAAGCTCGTTCAGTTCTTAAATGGCTATCGGCAGGGAAGTAAGCTAAAGAAAAGCCAGTTAGATTCCCTGCTTGATTTGATGATTGAGACGATGATAGCCGAGGCGATATTGCCCATCGCGGCGACCGGCTTTTTCGGCCACCTAACAGTTACAGGCCTCGATTTCTTAAAAATGATTCGGCGAAAAGTCGAGTGGCTCAACAAGAACCGAAAAAAACTCATCGAAGCAATTGGTTCGTGATTCGTGATTCGCATCTTCTATGTTGCAGTTGCCGTAAGCATCATATTCGCAGCGTTCAGAGACATTCCCGGGATATTCTATCAAAGCTACAGGGCTGTAAAGAACCGGCGCCGTTTTCTTTCGTGTTCAACAGTATATTCTCAGGGGCCGACCTCGCCGGGCGAAGGGATATTGGCGCCCCAGTTGTTGGGGTCATTGCCGTAAAGATTCGGGTCAATCCGCGTAAGCGAGCTGCCGTCACCATCTGCCTCCGTGGGCCAGAGGTCTATACCGCCGGGACAATCCTCGGGGTGAGAACCATCGCTGTAACTGACCCTGTCCACCCGGATATAGTAACGCGTCCCAAACTCATCGACATCGCCGGGCATTGAAATCTCGAGCTTCTCTCCGCCGTTGTTCAATTTACCGTCGTAAGGCCCTAAAACTTCAACACCTGGAGGCATGCTGCCGTAACGCCATGCAAATGCTTCCGGGTCGTTAACCACCAGCAAGTACCCATACCCAGGTATGTTCGTATCAGCGGGGAAAGTAAAATCGATACCATCGGTGAACTTCCACGGAATCGAATCCTCGTCATACAAATTCACATCAGAATCTGTAATGTTGTATAGCTCGACATATTCGAACTTCTCATTTTCGTACGGACTGTTCTCAGGCCAGTCCGGATGGTACATAATCTCGTTAATGACAATCGGCCCGACTTTAGGATAGGCATTGAGTTCTTCCGGTGTCTTGTAGTCCATAGCCACGAAGTTATGATTGCCGGTGCTGCCCTTATAATAGCGGCCGAACGAAACGTTCGAGTCCGAAGCACCGAAGTCTTCCACTTCGCGGTATCCTGTCAAATGGCCGTTAGCATCCAGGCCGGAGGACAAGCAAGCCTCCTCACCATTCTCACTCAAGGCAAATGGTATATTGCAGCCCGGGTCATTTGGATTGCCAAAATTCGCGTCTTCGTAGAAAACTAAATACTGGCCCGCTTCTATCGTCGTACCTGCGGCAATCTCGTATTTCATCAGGTTCGAATCACTGTCGCTGAGGAACCAACCACCAATGTCAATAGCGCCGGCAGCGTTGTTGTACAGCTCAATCCAGTCCGGAGCCAGATGCGAGTGGGCCATTACTTCGTTGATGACGACAGCTCCTGGATTGGGAATAATCCCGGAATCGTCCCAGCCGGGCGAGCCGCCGACGTATGTGCTTGCACGCCAGGAGTCCTTCTCGGACCAACTGTTCGGGTCAGCGTTGTTCGGGTCTATAATCGTCAGAGAGAAACCGTCGCCGTCGGTAATATCACGCCAGCCGTCCTCGTACCTGAAATTCAGAATTGTCTGGCCAAGAGCATCTTGAAGCTCGATTCTTTCGCCGGCGTTATTCAGCCGGCCGGTATATTCGCCCGCAATCACGCCGGAGAAACTCGGATACCGGGACATGAATGCATTATGGTCTTTAACAACCACGACATAACCGCCTGCAGGGATG
>JGI10211J14876_10000894_pt1 | contig 12983 bp, 27 predicted proteins | sample Etolagsediment_FD_14876 | JGI IMG/M metagenome (IMG submission 14876)
TAAGAAGAATAAGTGTTTGAATTTAGGGAGTCATTTTCTCCCGTGCTTATGTGCGGGACAGAGAATTTAGTTTATTTAGTAGATGAATTTAATTTGGCGATAACTTTAGAAACAATATTTTCATACTCCGAGATATCAATTACTCTTTGTACACTAGCATGTTTGAAAAGAATATCTTGGGATATCTCTTTTAATGAAAAACGATCAAGGATATGACCTTGTAGATTCATAATAGCTATTTCAGTGTGAGGGGTATATTTGTCCCCTTTGATACCTTTCATAGCTTCTTGTGCAAATCCATATAACCAGTTTTTAATACGTTTTGTAAGACTATAAATTTGTGCTGTGAAGTAATCATTTCGGGGTTGATATCTTAATCTTACCCATCCTTCTTTTACAAGATTAGCAAGTATTTCATCTCTAGCTTTACCCTCTAACCCATAGGGTTCCTTATGATTATCATAAATCTCATGTAATTCCTTCTTGGTGGTTCTAAATTTTTTAGGATTGTCTAGTACAGTTCGGATATGGGTATCCATGATTGGAATGATATCTCCAGAGGGAGCAATGAAATATCCTTTGGATTGAGTGGGCATAAGGACTCCTTACGATTTATCTCACTAAATTCTTGTTTGCAAGTTTAGCTTGAGTTTTATCAAGAGAGTCAAAGAAAACCCCGTCCTTCAGGCGGGGATGAATTTGACAATTAAATATTTGACAATTAAAAATTAAATAAATACAATTTTAATTAACCTTCGCTGCAAAAACCAAGCTGCGAATCATTAAATGTGGTATTTGGTTATTTAAATAATCCTTTAAATGTAAAACACACAGGTAAACAAAAATACCCTAGGGACTAGGGGAATTTACGCTGGTGGAGATGATGTAGGACTAAAGCCTGCTATGGTAATTGCGCAGCAATTACCTGCAAGCAACGCTATTGTCTTTGAAACCAGAAGCCCCTCCCTTTAGGGAGGGGTAGTTCACAGGTTAGGTCTAGGATTCTTTCTTCTTCTTCAGAAAGATCACAGCACTTAGAAAAATCTTTCCAAGCTTCTGAAAGCATAGCTGTTATGAAGGAATTTTTTTCGGGAGCATCTCCCATGTACCAAACTACGCTAGAAAATTTAAAAGATTTATTCTTGATCTTACTAAATAAATCCCAAGAAGCATTGGGGTTGGTATGTATCCCGTTAAATGTGTGCTTGATGGTTCCAGCTTTAGTATCATACAAGATTATCTCACCATCATCCCCAGCATTAGGATTGCCATAAAGAATAGCTTCTTGTTCAAATTTTTTACCAAAAGAAATAATATCCTCAAAGGATACCTTGGGTATGAAGAGAGCATATTCTTCTTCAAGCTTTTCACTTTTTTCACTTTGCCACAATCCTTTGATTTCTTTGTAACCGTATCCCTTGGAACGAACTAATTCTTTTAGTTGTCTTTGTCTTACCTTATTCTCAGCAAGGGATAATCTACCTAAGTAAGCAGATATAACCCCAAAGGTATTCTCTTCAATGTGTTTTAATACTCTAGACATGTTAAATGTATATTTTATTTGCATAGTTACCTCACTATTAGATTATACTTAAATATTTATAAATTATCTAGGATATATCTAGGATAAAGAGTATTGAATTACTAGCAAGTCTTCTAATTTCAGGGGAGAGTACCCAGATTTCTTTGATATTGCTTACCAACGAATTTAGAGGATATTTTATGCCAGTGAGAATTAGAATCTATTTTAGTGTAATCCCCTTCTTTAATGATATCTCCCACTTTTAATGGATAAGAATGCTCTAGAAATTCTTTTTCTGATCTGATTGTTATGATTGTCCCTTTCTTGTTGTGCATAACTTAATCCTTTAGGGGTGTTTTATTACTCCTAAGTTATTATTAACGAGGAGCTATAAATTCCCCTTTCTTTTTATACTGTGTATCAGTCCAGAGTAGGGTACAGTTAGAGCAATTAAGACACTTCTTACCATAGAGATCACAGTCATAATATTTCTCTACATTTTCCAAGAAGATTTGACCATATTTAGGTCGAGTACTCATATCCTTTCTTCTTTCATAATTTTTTTCTATTAGAGCATATTTCTCTACCGCTTCTTTTTTATTGAATCGCATTCTTGTTTCCATAACTGGGAGGTTGTGCTTATTAGCAAATTTAACTGCGGTATCAAGTAAAGAAAGAATCTCTTTATTAGTTGTGGATACTGATCTTATTCTCAAGACTATTTTTACTTGTGGATATTTCTTTAGAATAGTTTCCACATTTTTAAGGGTATGCTTGAAGTGTATGGCATTGAATGGGTCTACAGATACCTGTAGCTTATTAAAGAATCCAGTAAATCCTTTAAGAGTTTGTAACTTAGTTACACAGAAGAAGTTAATAAATTTATATTTTTTCACTAATTCTTCTGAGTGTGCCCAATCCATACAAGGATCACCTGAGTTACCAAATCTATACCAAGCATCTTTATGTACTTTACCCTTGAATGCTATTAACTTTATAGGAACCTCAAAATGCCGGATTATAAAAGATAGCTTTTTAGCATAACAAGATTCACAATTAAAGGGGCATCCTCTTATTGTGTCCACGTTTTTAATTTCACTACCCTTACATTTATCTGTTTGTCTATTCATATTCATTACAGAACAGTAGTGGTCTTTTCTTTTAGGCATAGTAATTTTCCTTATTGTTTAATCTTCATCTGTTATGAAATGTATAGATTGTAGCTGAATATCATAATAATCTGAATCGTCATTGGGGTTATCTTCATCATATAGAAGATGACCATTCTCCATGAGTTCGTTGAATAGTTCTACTTGGTCTACGTTAGAATCATCATACCTTCTTTCTTCCTCCCAACTCTCTTGATCTCTATAGTCTGGGAAGTCAATAAGATATGTATCAACAAAGTGACCCTTACATTTAATACATTTCTTATAATGTTGTGCTGATAACTCCATTACATTCTTAGCTACGTCAGAATATTCATTTACCGCACCACAGTGAGGGCAGGTATTTTCTTCAATAGACTTTTTGCCAAGTAGTATTCCCATAATGATTCTCCATTAATATTTGTTTAAGGGAAGAGAGGTTAGATATGGATAAACAAAGTATGATTGATAAAGTTAAAGAAAAGATGGTTTTTAAAGAGATGGAGAGAAGAGTACCTGATATACTAAGTTCTTCTCCAGAAGAGTTGCCAAATATTTTAAAAAAATATCAAAAAAGACACTCTTTGTCTTCAGAGTTACTAGGAGATTTTATTCAAAAGATTCTCATAGAAAAACATAAAATTCCCAAAAAGAATCCAGAATATAAACCTATCCTACTTGATTTTGCAAAAGAGAATAGAATTGTGGGTCTAGTTTTTTAATATAGGTTTCTTTAAAAACATTAAAACTTTCAAATTTAGCTAAAGAGCCTTTATATTTTTTTAAGTAAACCATTGTGATGGGAAGCATGATCTTTTTTATTTGATGTATTATCTGCAGCACTTCTTCTGCTTTGTTCGGATAGCGGTCTACTCCTATTAATCTAGCATGTGTTTTAATAGCTTCTCGTAGAGGAGTATCATACTTGGGGTCTAGTAAATCAGCATCATGAAGAAGACATATTCCAATTGCATAGCTGTCTTCAACAATATACTTATCCCAAATTTGCTTTGATCCTGAAGTAAGGTAAGCTCTGTATTGCTCCGCAGAAAGATCAATTCCTTTTATAATATTCAGAAGCATTTCTTCTGGTTGAGCATCGTCTTGTACTAGTTTCATAATGCCTCCATTCTACCACATTCCCAAATAGGAACCTAGCGCATAAAGGAAACACCTCCTCTTGATTAGAGGAGGTGTTATCTTTTTACAGCCTTATTATTTTTTTAAAGCAAGTAAGGAGGGAAACATTTTGGCATTTAACATCCACATTCCAATTTAAGTTTGAGCTTAGAAAGTATTTATGAAGATGATAATTTTCTTCTCCTGAAGTTTTTAGTAAGACATAGATAGTTTTACCATCTAAAGTATGCTCATCTTGAATTTCTAATCCTTCTTCCCATTCCATTCTTGTTTCTTTTAAAGTTTTAGGCATGATTCCCTCCTAGTCTATGTCTACAATAGTGATAGCGTTTCTTACTTGCATGAATTTTTTAAATTCATTTTTCGTAATACATTTTTGGGTACGACCATTAAATTTTTTCTCTTTTAGAGAGAATCCCATTCGGGTACATGCTCTTGTAAAGTTACTCATTTGGTCACTTTTATACCCTAGTTTTTTACAGGCTTCCGCTACAGAAATATAGTCTTTTGAAGCGTTTTTAGCTGTTAAATTTTCAAAATGATCTACCAATTTTTGGTGATCGGATTGAGTGATAACAGAAACATTTTTATTATCTGATGCTCTTTTAACAACTTTCTTTGGGATATTTAATTTGTTGATCATCTTCCTCATTTGAGAAGAGTCTTTGCCATACAGTTCACAGAGTTTAGGTACCGAAATTAATTCTTCTTGTTTTTTCTTCATAAAATTCTCCTAATTGTTTGTTTTGTATTAATGTCTCCCGATGTATATACCGAGAAATCACATAAAGTTTGGTAAAAAACTTACTTTTTTTTAATTATTTTGCATTTTTGCATGATTCTAATTACTTAGGATAAAGTAATCAGAAAGGACTCTAGGGTAACCCCGGAGTTACTGTTGTTCCTTGAATACCAGTAAACACCATCTATCCCAAGAATACCTGTAGTACCCTGAATTCCGGGAATTCCCTGGATTATGTGTACTCCCGTTAAGTATTTGAAATCATAGGAAGACTCCTGGNACATCCTTATGAGGTGTCTTTAATAAAGTGTATTGAGGATGTGATGGGTCTTCTTATAGGCACATATCTGGCAGCATCGAACTCTACTCCTAAATAGCTTTCGGGTACTTCAATCCATTTGGTTCGTTCATCGAAGCACCAATACATATCTCCTTCTTGGATAGTCTCTCCATCTTTTAAAGGTCTTGTTAAATAAGGTACATCGCTAGTCTTCATAGTCCTCTTTAGTTTTGTAGGCTTTTATATCCCACCATCCTTTGTTCATATCAGTCCTCCTCTCTGTTGGGGTAAACCTCTTCCATTGCAATCTTGCATGGGGTTCCTCCTAAATAAAAAAGGGAAGTATCTCTACTCTCCTTAAAGGTTATGCCGCAGTTTTAATGGTGTTATTGTGTTCACTTACTCATTATAAAATCAATTGCTTGAATGTCAGACATCTTCTTGCGGGTGATGTCACTTATGTTTACTTTAGCTTTGTTGAGTAGCTGTACTACATCGTGGAATCTTCCCTCCTTTATATAGGTTTCAATATACTCTCGATCTTGATCTTTTGGGATTCGCAATAGTGCAAGGTGTGTCCCTTGAGTTCGTCCTCTCAAGTTCATCATCTTAACTGCGGTTACATCCTTATCGCAGTTGGTTACTTCTAAATAGCAATCCAGATAAAGTTTGCCGTTATATGGGTCAAAGCCCCAAGTGATGATTACTGGTTTCAAAATTACCTCCTTGCGGGACAGAGATAAAACAGTTCTGAGGCCTGCAACTCCTCTATGTGTATTGGAGTTAAGTTGTTGAAATTTAAGATGGCTCGTTGAGAAACTTTATGAGTTCAGGATAAAATCAATAGCTTGGCTTCGGTAGGTTACATATTCCTCAGGAGTTTCTTTTGTGATACTGCATATTATTGGTAGTGCTTCATCATCAGGAATCTCACCATTTTCTATCCACTCTTCAATTGCCCATTGTGGATATTTAAAGTAGTCTGATATTCTTTTCAGAGGTGTTGCTACTCCAAAGATATTCAGCATCCGGTGGAGAGCATATCGACCCACAGAATAGTGTGTGTCTTTATAATACTTAATTTTTTTCATGGTTTTTCCTTGATACTGCTGAGTTCATCTGGGAAGTTTCATTAAGTTATTAAAATTAAAGGTTCTCGGAGCTACCGGGGTTATGAGGATTACCATTCAAAGAGGGGTAATTCTTCATATTGTGATCCATCTCGATCAAAATTTACCCAAAAGCAATCATTTTCTTTTGCAATCCTAAGTATTTCCATAAATTCTTTGCTGAATATTTTCATCCATTTTTCTTCTTTAAACTCAGTAATAAAATCTACGCTTTGTTCTCTTGGGGGTAACGTCATATTTGTTACAAGGGATATGATTGTACCATACCCTGTTTGCAAGATTGTATAGGGGTATAATCCTTCTTCTGTTAAAAGGGTCATATCCTTCTCGGTAATATGTCCAGTGCTTATTACAAGCATCTTTTCTATATCTAAATCCATAAATTATCTCCAAGATAAAATTAAGAAGTAGGTTCATCTGAAGTTCCTCACTATATCTTGATAAGACCTTTCTATTTGAGGAACTTTTTTATAAGAATCATATTCTTCTTGAGATATTTCTTTAAAGCCTATTGCTTTAATAATGATTTTTTTACCTTTATAATGAATTACATCTCCCATACGTACACTAGGTAAATTTTGGGGTTGAATATCGTTTTGACCGTAGTGGTAGATAGCTTTTAATATCATTTCTTCTGTAGTTAAATCTTTGGGTATTTTAACTTCTCTTATTCTTTCTTGACTATNATAAGCTAGGAGTTCTACTTTAATTGTGATCATAAATTAACTCCAATAAAGAGCTACTTTTTGATTAGGAGGACATGCTTTTAGATATCCCCAAGCAGCTTTGTTTTTTGGATTTCCTTCCACAGATGGGTGATTATTAAACTTGAGTAGTTCAGATACTCTTACCCATCGCATCTGTTCACTATAACCATCTTTTGTGACTTCTCCATAGCTATACTCTCCTTCTTTATCCTTGGCAAGAAAGCAAGTGAATCCTTTTTCTACATTTCCTGTAGCTTTTAATCCCTCTGTTATAAAGTCCACAGAGTTAGGGTAGTCTTTCCAAGACAATTGTTGTATTGCTTCCATTAAATCACGACAGTTTGCTTGTAAAGGAAGTAGTGTATGTGAAAAAAAATGTACACTTTCATTTAAAGGTGAGTTATATGGTAGTAATGTTAAATCAAGACTCATGGTTATCCTCCGATGTTATAAACTGTATTGAGAATGGTTTGGATGGGATTGTGAGTTTCACAATGTCTCAGGAATGAGACTTCCCAGGGTCTTATGTCTAGTTCCCCTAAGTGTTTAAAAATGTAAAGGGATTATTTCGATCCTTATGTGTAGCAGGATTTCTTCAGTGGTGGATCATTTGCTGGGATTTACTGGAGTTAAGTACTTAATATTATTTACTCTTGTCTGTGTCATCTTCTGTGATAAATCTTACTGATAATAAATTACATCGTTTTAGACATTCCTCTAAAAATTCCCAGGATATAGTATGTATGCTTATTTCTTCATTAGAGTTTTTAATAAATCCTTTAATAATTATTCCATATTCATGTATATGGGCTTCCGGGTATTCCACTCGAAATTCATTAGTATTTAAGTAGGATTCAGGTATTAGGTTTACTGTTATTTGGTCAGAAGTATCTAATGCTTTTCGTAGGTCTTCTATTTCGTCAAAGATTTCTAAAAAGTATACATTATCAGCATCAATGGGAAGATAGTTTACTTCATATTTTTTCTTTAATTCTTCAAATACTTTTTTTAACTCAAAATATTGTTTAATAATTTTCTTATCCAAGTTAAGGTAAGCGAAGCACTCCTCAGAGAATTCACCTGCGCATACTCTAGTTAATATGTTTGGTGAATTAATATCTTCTTCAATTTTCATGATGTATCCTCCGGGGCGGGTTATGTGCCCCTCTTTTAAGTGGTTGATTTTTTAGAACGTTTTTCTGAATCCGTTATGTTTAGAAGGAAGCACTTATAATTTCGGGTAATAAGTTATTAGGCGTAATTCATCGTCAAGGACACATCCTTATGTGTTGTTTGTTTAAGTTGTTAATATTATTTTCTGATTACGAAGGCAGCTTATGTGTCCTAATCATCATCTCCTCTGATAAATTTAATACTATTAGGAGCGAAGAATTTATCATGTTCTATCTCATCAGCACTATCGTCTACACTAATATGTTGATATAGGTATACATCAAAATTCCAAGGATTTCCTAATCTTTCAATGTCGTCTTCTTTTTCTCCCAATCTAAGGAATCCATAGTGGTCATCATCTGTATAGCTTTCGTCACTTGCTACTTTTTCAACTACTCTTGTTACGGCTTGCACATCAGCGTATAAAGGTTCCCACTTAACGCTTTCCCACAAGAATGTGACGCTATCCTCAGTTTGTAGAATCTGATCACAGTCTTTGAAATGTATGATGTCTTCTCCAACGTGTTTCCAAAAAGCTTCTCTTTTAAAAGCTATTACTACCTGACTTCTGTATCCCATAAAGACTCCTTCTGTGTGTTATTTATAAGTTGTTGTTTTATTAGATATCTTTTTTGATCCGTTTATGTAAGGTCTTTTATGAACTTTACACTATTTGGTGTATCAAAGAACTCAGGAAAGAGTTTCTTTCCTATAGGTAGTACCTCTTTTAACGTATCCCTAAGATTGTGGTGATTTCCATCTTCCCCATAGTCAATTGGAGAGAGATACCAAGCCTCTCCTTTATAAAAGAGTTCTTTTCTTAGCTGTTCTTCTACACTCTTGCGTGATGCTTTTTTTATATCTTCATCCGTCATGCAGGTGAGAGCTAGAAGAATGTGGCGGGCATCAATTGTGAAAGATATTTTTATGTGAGTGCAGGAACGTGCGTTAATTTTCATATCCATTATTTCTAATGGCTCATTTTTTGTGTAGTGATGTGTTGCTTTCATATTACCTCCGGGAGGAGTTATGTGAGGAGACAGTAACCCCTCGTAATTATTAAGAGCTTTTGTGGAATCTTTATGAAACTTGGGATAACTCTAAGTACGGGTTAGGTTTGTTGAAAATATCCTCGTCTGGGCTGGAGATAAAATCAATAGCTTGAGAATCCTTTGGAGGCATCAAGCGGTATTGTAGACTGTCAACCGCTTTGGGGTCAAGTTGGAGCATAATCATAAAGATATAACCCATATATTCCTTATAATTTTCTCCTTGTGACCAAGTTCTTGAACAAGACCTTTTATCAAAAGAGAGTACCCCGCTTTTAGATAATGCTGAAAAGATGTTACTCAGATAGCCAAGTGACTTTCCTGTATGTTCTTTTCCTATTTTTGTTAAGAGTTGTTCTTTCTTAAGCGGTTTGTTAGGTAAGAGGGTTGCTAGTATGCTTGTAGTAATTGTTGGGTGACCTGTTTTATTAAAGGGTTGTTCTAAAAAAGCAAATCCTTCTAAAAATTTAGGAATGTAAGACATAATAAGCTCCTTCAACCCGCATAGCCTTATAATTATACAGTGTAAGCGGTTATTATATTTCTAAGTTTGTAATAATTTTACCGCTTTGCTTTACAATCTTGTATTAATAGCGGTCTTGCGGGACAGAGAAATGTTATTTTTCTAGAATGAATTTCATTGCATTGCTTGAAAGCAATCTNATTATTTCTGTGATCTGTTTATGATCTAATGTTTTATTTTCTTTCTTTAAAATATTCCTTAATTTTAAATTTAAACTTTTGAGAGTTTTTTCATCTACCCCACGCAACTCAGATACTCTTTTAGCTGTACGACAATGACTCATGTATGCNCAAGGAAATGACCTAGTAGGACTGCGNATATTTCCCAATGAGGGTGTCTCTACCGTAGGATACCTTCTGCCAGCCCTGTCTGTTTTACCTTCTGGATGAATTATCCTTTCCTTTAACATGTATAATTCAAATAAAGCTTCAATAACTTCTTGAGAATATGAAGCTAAAAGGTATAAAATTTCTTTCTGGTACATGTTACCCTCCATTATAATATCCTAAATACCTTTTTTTCCATTGGGAGTGGGCACATAACCACACCCTTCAAGAGTATTAGTATTTATTCCTTTATTTCTAAGTATTTTTTTGAGTTCGTCTTCTTTTGCACAGCAATGTGGGCAGAGACATTCTTCTGTAAACCAACTCATTCTTCGGGGTTTACCATCTAAAGAATCATTGCATCGGTCACAATTTCTTTGGGTAAAAAATATATCACTCATAAATTCTCCTTATATAATGATAATTTCTTTTATTGGGGGAAGATTAACTTCTTCAATAACTGGTCTTTGAACATAATAACTTTTTAATGCTGTAGAATTTCCCTCACTATCATAGAGAAGGTCTACTACAAATCGTTCTAAATCATCCCCTTTATATTCCTTAATTTTATTAAAAGTTTCTTGAGAGACAATATGTAAGGAATAATCTCCACCTTGGTCATCTAATATGATTAGGTTATTCATATGGATTCCTTTGTGACTAAACTTATTTTGTCGTCAAGTCCTGTAATAAATCTCACACTATTGGGGAGTAGACTTACTGTAATTTTATATGATCCTTCTTGAAAAATTCCTGAGAGTATTACTTTTTTCTCTATTAATTTTTCTATTTCTTCTAATGCATCATCCTCTAAATCTTCTAAATCAAATTCAAATGTAAGAGTGTAAGCATCAAAGCTATCTACTGATAGGACTTCAATGTAACCATCGTTTGTTTGCAATAGTTTGGGCAATGCTTCATAAAACTTAGATGGAAGATCACCGAGGTTCAAAGTTGTCTCATCAAGTTGTTTCTGGAATTCGATAATCTCTACCAATCTATCTACTTCCTCCTTTTGTTTCTTATCATCACTGGAAAGTTTCTTGTACTCTTCAGTATCATAGAAGTTATAAAGAGTAGGGGAGTACCCGTAGTAATCAAGTTCATAGATTGACGGGAAACAACCGTTGTCATGCATCCATTCAAGGGCGTATGCCATGATTTCTATTTCTCTATTATCTTTTGATAGTTTCACACTCTTGCTTTCTTTATCGGGGAAACATAAGTCACCTTCAAAAGTTATAAAGATTTCTTCACAACTTGATACTACTAATGCAAATTTGCAATAATCGTCTTTGGAATAACGAAAAAAATAGTCACTACCGTCATAATGTGCCTCAAGTATCTCAGCTATTTCATCCTCATCCTCGATGTCTAATCCCAATTTCTTTATATTAATTTCAGAGATTAGGTCAACCCCTTGAATGTCATTGGTAACTAGATATCCTTTATTCTCATCCCAATCATCCAGGATTTTTTCTACTTCTTTTAAATGTTTGTTGTTTTTAAGGTTCATGGGTTTATCCTTCACAAAAAGTTTTTATAAAGTGAATAGACTGACTTCCAACTGTTTCCGTATAACCCTCAACTTTCACATATCCTTTCTTTAATTTTTCTTTAATTTTCTTTTCCGCTTCTGCAAGACTGTATTCCTTGGGAGGCGGGGAGCCGTTTCCTATTCTACCCCAAGTACATATACATACTTGTTTACTTTGGTCAAATACAATCCACCAAAATTTGTTTGTATTAGTAGCTCTATTTACCATTTCATAACGTCCGTAAATACTCATGTTAGTCTCCTTTGAAATAATTTAGGCATATTCTCTTAAATACGGTAAGGAGTATGTATGAAAGAGAAAATTGCTCAAATAGTTAAAGAAATAAAAGGTTTAGGTTCTAGTGTTGTTAAAAGGATTCCTCGTTTGGTATCTCAAATTAAGAAAAAAGATGCTAATGAAATGAAAGGATTAATAGAGTTTTTTATTAAAAGATATAAGTTAAATAATGAATCTTATGCTCTATTAGTAGAAAGTTTGATTAAGAGACATCAAATTCATTTGATAAGTGAAGAACATTCCAAAGAATTAAAAGAGATGATTAAGCAGACTTCTTTAAAGGTGTATCTACAAGGTCTAATTTTTTAAGACGCTCTTCTTCAAGATCAAGATACCTTTGGGTTTCTTCTTTCATCTTAGCTAGAACTTCTAATACTTTTAAAGCATCCTTCTCGTTGTGTCCTTCTGGAGTGTAGTTGTTGTAATCATATTGAGTTTCTGCATAGTCCATTAGACTATCAAATTCATCGTTTGGAATGTGAGGCATTAACTTATGATCCATTATTTGAGCATAACCTATATATCCCAAGCTTCTCATGTTGTATAAATCCCAAGACTTTTTACTGTTAGATGTGAGGTAATCTTTGAAATAATCAGAAGCTTCCTTAAAATCTTTTAGCATAATTTTTAAGAAATATATGCTATCTATTTTTTCTTCAGTCATAAGACCTCCATTATACCCCAAATACTGTTTTGTGTTAAGACGTTTCTTGAGAACACTTGCCCACCTGCTGAAAGATCTTATGTGCATAAGATATAAGTTATTGAAATATCACTGGGATTACTAGGATGTCTTATGTAAGTTAGTAATCTTCTTTGATAAACTTCACACTTTGGGGCATTTTATTAAATTTATTTTTAATTTCTTCTCGATAATAAAAATAAGATTTGAATAACTCAAAGATTTGTTTTTTGGATTTTTTAGTTTTTAAAGAGGTTAAATTATACTCAGAAGTATTCTCTCCCCCCCATCTCCCAATCTTAACTAGATCAGGTTCTTCTAAACAGATAGAAATTATAGCTTGTTCGTCTCTTTCACTTCTAATAGCTATACACTCTTCATAACTAATATCAGTTACAAAATTAAAAACTTTTCGGAGTTCGGAAAGTATCGGTGTAACTGCTTTTTTGTTTTGTTCAATGATAGTATTTCTTCTTTGTTGTTCAATATCCTTAGCAATTAAATCTTGTATTGCTAAATCTTCAAATAGATTTTTCATAACTACTCCAATATAAATTTAATTGAGGACGGGGTGTTTAGAATTTCATTAATTAAGTCATTAATTCTTCTATTTTTAATTTTAAACCAAGGATACTTTTCTTTTAAAATTTTCTTAGTCACTTTTCCTTGACTAGCAAGGAAATGTAGAGGCGTCCAACCAAATTCATCTTTAACTTGATCTACACT
>JGI10211J14876_10000895_pt1 | contig 12979 bp, 11 predicted proteins | sample Etolagsediment_FD_14876 | JGI IMG/M metagenome (IMG submission 14876)
TTAACAGTACAATTATGGATGCCACAACTAGACAGACTATTACGATGGCACTAATAAATTTATTACCAAAACATACTACACAATTTGCAATTCTAATTTTGAATCAATTTGTTGATAAATTAGAGGTACGGGCTTATGCAGACCGATTTAATTATTTATTTGATAAATGTAATAAATATTTCACAAGAAATGATATCATAAAGTTATATAATGAAATAATTGATGCTGAAAATAATATTAATGATCTTAAAGATATACTGAATCATAAATATTTATCAGAAACCATAAAATTAACAATAAAATATTCAATAATAGAAGAACATATAATACTATCGAAAATAAGACAACATAATATGAGTGAAATAGTGAAAATAGCCCATTATAGACGAATGACAGATAGAGAGAAAAGCTTATATTTAGAAATAGGAAAAAATTTATTTATTTTATATAAATATCAAAAATTGACGCCAGATCAAATTGATAAGGCTTTAGAAATTGGAGAAGATTTAGATTATTTATATAAATATCAAAAATTGACGCCAGATCAAATTGATAAGGCTTTAGAAATTGGAGAAGATTTAGATTATTTATATGAAAATCAAAAATTGACGCCAGATCAAATTGATAAGGCTTTAGAAATTGGAGAAGATTTAGATTATTTATATGAATATCAAAAATTGACGCCAGATCAAGTTGATAAAGCTTTAGAAATAGGAAAAAATTTAGATATTTTATATAAATATAAAAAATTGACACCAGATCAAGTTGATAAAGCTTTAGAAATTGGAGAATATTTAGATTATTTATATGCCTATCAAAAATTGACACCAGATCAAGTTGATAAAGCTTTAGAAATTGGAAAATATTTATACTATTTATATGAATTTCAGAAACTAACAGAAAAACAAGTTGATAAAGCTTTAGAAATTGGAAAATATTTATACTATTTATATGAATTTCAGAAACTAACAGAAAAACAAGTTGATAAAGCTTCAAGAATTAGTGAAGAGTTAGATTTCTAGTTTAACTATTTTCCCATCTTCGAAGCCACCCCATTTATGGGATGATAGTTTATACATATATAAAATATAATAATTACAAATCATATAATTTTTTAATTATTTAGCTAAACAGAATTGGTTATCTCTACTTAATTTTATTTTTCTTTAAATAGTCTTATAAATAATAATAGCAATAAATAATGTAATGAATATAAAATTATCTGATGATTTTTATATAGCACAAACATCGTATAATAAGTTTAGAGAAGCATTTATACAATATTTAGATGGTTTCGATATTTGGGATGAGTATAGAGATTACCTTAATAGTAAAAATATTCGATATGATAAAAGTAACTTTATAGAAAAATATATTCTTGAATTTTATGCTATAATTACGAATAATTTTTTGGAAAAATATCCATATTTAAGAAAATACTCTCATCCAACAAAGAATCATTTATATATATATTCTAAAAGAGGATCTGTTAAAGTAAAAGTAGAGTTATATAATGGTTTAAACATATCAGATTTATATTATCCTAATATGAAACGATGTATAAATTTACATAGTGCTAGACACTCTGTCGCTTTATTTTTACAAGAAAAAGATAATCCTCATTATATAAATTCTCAATTTGCACTTTATATGAGACCACTTTTAACTCATCCTGGTGATAAAGAATATACATTATATTATATAAGTATGTACAATTTTCCTATGGCAATATTAACCCGTCAAGAGAATCTTAGTTGGTTATTACAAGTTAATGGTTTACATAAAAAGGAACAGGGGGGTGGTGGGCGGTGGTGTACTCGTGTTTTTAAGATTGAACCCGCACGCTTATTCTATCGTGAGTTCTTTTATTCTTGGCAATATAAACTCACTAGTAATGAGTTAAAAGAATATTGTAAAAAATATAATATTTCATATAAATCAAATATAAAAAAGAATGATCTTGTACAATTAATTGAAAATAGATTAAAAAGTAAAAGTTTTTTTACAGAACATATTCCTAGTCCAAATAAAAATAAATATGTTAGAGATATAACAAAATATCCATTATATAAATATAATTCATATTACAAAGAGTGGGCAATGATAGATACGATTACAAATGAGTTTCCTGAATATGAGAAGGTCACAGAAACAGTAGGGAACTCAAAACGATTCAAAGGATGGCGGAAAACAGGTGATATAATTAAAGTAAATAATTTAATTCAATTAATTGGTATTAATAAATATCATTCTGGAAAAAGACGTATTGATAACCCAAATATGTGTTATGCCCCTTTATGTATTAAATATTTACCAAAGCACTTTTATATCTATCAATATTACCCAATTTATGATATTACTCCTGAACATATGCAAAAAATAATAAATAGCTCTAAAATACCAATAAAAAATAATCCATTTGAACAGGAACATAATATTTCATATGAAAAGGAAATTATTGCTGCCGAAAAGGAACAACGATTTGGGTGTATTATATGTCCCTATAAACAAATATCTTATTATAAAGATCTCATGCAAAATTATCCGTTTCAATATTTTTATTGTATGTCAATTCGTTTAATAGCAAGTGCTAAGAATATACTCAGAGAGGGACGAGAATATTGGTATGATCGTGAGTCAAAAATTATATAATTTCAATTCCATAAGTTTTTCTTCTAATTTTCGAATTTCTTCTTCTTCTGTTACTGGACAATCAAAACTCTTATGATAATGTCCAAAAAGTTTTTCTATTCTAAAAAATTGTCTACTATTTTTTGTATATCCCATTAATAATAATAATGCATATTCATAACGATCTTGAGAAAATTCTATTTTTTCCACTGCAAACGAGTCAATAGTTACTTCTGCTGTCTGAGCAGTATCTATATAGTCACTATACATAGTTTTATAACATCCAGATATATGTACTTTATTGCGATTTGGATCTATTATAGCATATAAACTTTTATCTGGTTCAGTTGCATAAGGGGTTTCTGAATTATAAATATAAGTTATTTCCTTAGTATCTACATCTTTAGATATTTTAATTTTAATATTAAGATCAAGATTCTCCTTTCCTACTAATTTACCTATACTTTCAAAATAGTGTGGATTTTTTGGAAGGTCTTCTTCAGGATATAAATGTAAATATTTACCTAATTCTGAAATGGGAATAATTTTTCTATTTTGCATAATATCTTCTTATATAATTTTATTATTTAATAATTAATCCATACTTCTTAGATATCAGTGTTCCTTTTATAGTACCTGTATTTATTAATAACCACATAACAAATTTAGAACTTCGTAGTATTAGAATTGTTAATATAAATATAAATATTAGTGTAGCCATTCCAATAAATGTATAAAATATACCTGCAATAACAATTTCAATATCAATAAATAGGTCAATAGTTGCATATCCTCCACTAAAATTCAATAATAATAATAAAACTAGTATAAATAGATAAACAACTTCAAGTAAATCACAAATATTATAAATATAATTATCTTTTCTGTATTTCTTTCGTATGAAATGTGTTAAACCAGATAATACTCCCATAATAATACCAGTAAGAACGAATAATATAAACCAAACTGTAGTATTTATAAATAATCCAAGAATATCAAAATGAAGTATCATAATAATAAAGTTAGGTATCATATAAAAAATTATTCCCCCTAATGTTACAGTAAAAATCATAACATATAAAATAATATAACCTATTAACCCACCATAACTATATTTTTCACTCAAATTAATGCACCTATATCTATTTTAAAATAATATACAATATGATAAAAAACTCCTATGGATAACGATTGATTTAGAGTTATATATAATTCCCAAGTTGGTATTACATTTGTATAATTTATTAATAATAAATTTACATCAGCTGCTTGACCATATGGTATTATAGGGATTGATGTAGATCCCCCAAATAATAATGCATCATTTGATGAATTATATAAATAAGCATTAATTGTATAATCATTTATTCCAGGAAATATTGTATTCTGAAAAGTATAATTAATTTCTAATGATCCATCAGGGTTCACTTCCATCGTGCCTGACGGAATTGCCATAACTGTAGAAAGTGGAACTGATATAGTTATTGCAACACTATAATAAACATGAAAACCTAATGTAAGAAATATTCCTACTATACATAACCAATAAATAATTTTATAAATCTTTTTAGTTGTTTTAAACCAATTTGACATTGTTAATCCTCTTTCAAATAAAAAAAAAGTAATAAATTAATTAAAATGTTTTAGATTTCCTTTTCTTAATTTTTACGATCCAACTGTTACTAGAAACTCCTATGACATAGTAATAATGAACAAAGCCAACTGTATATGCTAATACTGCAATTAATAATCCAAAGCATAATGTACTCCAGAAAAATGATACAAAAGCTTCTTCAATTGCAGTAAGAGACGAAGAAAAGAATACATCATCACGCAGCCAAGCCCATATAATACCATCTATAAATATTTGTGGTCCGCCGAATAATAACCCAATAATCATTCCTAAATTTGCAGATCTCATTCCTTTCATCCTAGCAATTAACTCAAAGATACCACCTAAAGTCACTAAAATTCCTAATGCAAAAACTATCCAGCCTAAATATCCATCAGCCACAAAATCAAACATCCAATCCAAAAAGTCGTCAAAAAATGCCATTATGCATTACTCCAAATTCTATCAGATCACTCATAAATTCTAAATATGGATTCATTATATACACCAAATTGTATTTATATATTATAAATATATATTACTTATTTATTATTAATAAAGAGTATTTATATATATTGTAAATAATATATTTTTAAATTATTAGATTAATCTAAAATAATCTAAAATAAAAAAACAAAAATAGGTAATAAATATGGTAACAAAATATATAATTCCTAGTGGATCTTTTTTAACAATTCTATTTGTAATATGTGATTATTTATTTACTGGTAACTGGAATAACTCTTGGGCAATTGTTGTATATATTTTAATAATAACACTAATAACATTAGGCGTAATACTTCTTCCTATTGGTGGATCAGTTATTGGTATCCTATATATATGTTTAAATTGGGATCTTAGTATTCTTATAACATTTGGATTAACTCCAAATATAGTAACTACAGTAATTACATGGCTTTTCATAATTTCGGGAATTGTTTTAAATATTATATGGACAATAATCGTAATATTCGCTAGAGATGAAATACAAAAAATAAAAGGGTTTCTTACTGGTGGAAGATCAATAAAAATAAAAATATAATATCTTTTATATTATTCTTTTTTTTATTAAAGTTAAAATTTCATCAATTTTATCATCGGTTTTATTGTGTTCTTCCATATCAGTTATTCGTGTATTTATAATGTCTAATTTTGTATGAATTTCATCCTTTAGAAATTTGATTTTTTGTTGAGATTGTTTTAAACTTCCAATTAAAACTGCATCACAAATTTTAGGATATCGTTCTATGAATTTTGTAATATACTTTTTCACATAATAGGTACTTAATACTCCAGCAGCATGTTGAGTCCAAAGTCGAAATAATGATGACTCTTCGCCTAGTACTGGTTCAATTCGGGTAAAGGCTAACTGACGAATATATTTAGGAGTAGTATGTGGATTTAAATTGTTTTTAATTAAATTACGTTTATAAGACTTCCAAAGACCTGATGGTGTTATAGGAAAGATTAATTCATTTTCACTAATATTTTTTCTATCACAATATCTAGCAATTTCATAATAAAAATTATTATCAAAGATATTAAGATAATTAATTTTCTTTTTCCAAGTTTTTTGTCTTTTCTTATGAATATAATAAAATTCATCATTTATAGTTCTAAAGTCACTTAAGGTTAATCCTAATAAATCTACAGGATTATAACCAGTAAAAAATTCAATTTTTAGTGCTTTTCTATCTCTAGCTTTTGCTTCATCAAATAAATCAAAGACATCATCAACATTTATTGGATTTATAAAGGTAGGATTCGGTGTCATATTTTCTATAAGTTTATGATTAGCACGTAAATCTCTCTCTCTAGAAATATATCCTAAAAATCCTTGTACATCCCAAATAATTTGTAATAATCTATTTTTACAATTAATTTTATCCCTAGATGGTTTTGCGTCCATCCGTATTAGATATTCTTTTTCTAAAAATTTATTAAAGAAGAATGCTTTTTTATTTCTATCACATTCTAAAAAAGAGTCAAATACACCATACTCTTTAAGAATATAGGGGTACATAACATTTAGATCAAGCAAATAACGTCTTATCTGTTTCTTCTTCAGGACTTCGTTTTCTGTCAAAAAGTCGCAAATAATAGGAATGGTTTCTAGATGTGTTAAATCCTTTTTCTGTTTTGGGATATAATCACCATTATAAAAATCTTTAATATATATTATATAAAAAATTATATAAATAAATCTAAATATACTATAAAATATGACTATTACGTTGGTTAATTTAAATACCATAAATGGTATTCCAGCAAAAGTAATGGTATATAAAAGTATAATAGATGACGTTATTAAAAGTTGGATAATAACACAAACTATAGATTATAAGAATCGGATAATACACTATTTCATAAATGCTGCATATGATTTTCATATGAATGATAGAACGAGAAATACTATTAAAGAAATATTATATAATAGATTTGCAACAACACAAAATTTTACCATTAAAAAATACACTTTTTCATATATATCAAATACACTCAAAAATTTTTGGGAGAATATTGAAGTTCCACAAAATTTACAATGTCATAAAATATATATAGATAATAACTTACTTGCTTTTACAATAAAACTTTGGGCAATTAAATATATTAATAAATTAATAATATTTTGGGATACACTTGAATATACGAAAAATATATCCAATATTATGAAAATAACTAAAGAAATATTACAGAAAAATGTAAACGATCCAAATATATATTCTATTTTTCAATATAGATATAATTTTGAAAGAAATATTAGTGAATGATTAATAAGTTTGTTTTTTTATGTAATTTATATTCTGTTATAAATATTAAATCAAAAATAATATTCATAAATAATATTACTAATAATATTGTTAGTATAAGTATTTGCCAATTAATTAATAATATAGAAACAATTCCTAAAATACTAAATATCCAATATAATAAAAATGCTATAACAAAAAATACAACTGATTCTAGAAATGATGCTATTAGGGACATAATAATAAAACCAACAAATTTTGATGATAATATATTCAATTCGTGAAATGTTATGAATAATAAATTATTTAAAAATAATGTTATAATAAGTATTACCATAATTATTATTGCTGCTTCTCCATTTGAAAGAATTCCAGAATAATAATATAATATATTAAATATTCCAAACTGTTCAAATAGGAAGATTACACCTGCTAATATACCTGCTTGACAAATTGCTTCTAATGCAGCCCTAGAAATCCACCATATTTTGTGCATATATTATTATTATCCTAAAGACTTAAAAATTTAATGTATAAAAATATATATTATAATATATTATAAAATGATTATTATGGATTCTAAAATAAAAGAGATTTTTAGTAAATTAGAAAAACAATTTAGTAGCAATATTGAATTCAAAAATACTATACAAATATTTCATAAAGCTATTGGTGAAGAATATAATTCTATTACAATTTATCAACAATTTCTAAAGATACTTAAAAAGTCGCTATTAGATATTGATACGGTAATTGCTAGAAATCAGCTAAAAACAAATCCCGATCTGCTAAAATTTAAACAAAAAGTAGAAAATCTTTCAGTATTAATTAATCAGATTATTAATGAAGAAATGAATCATGTTAAGAAATTACTTCCTGCATTAAATGATATATATGATCTATCTAATATTAGAAAAGAAATTAGTAAATTATAAATGATTATAAATGTCTAAAAAAATAAAATATTCTAATAGTTGTAATTTGCCAAAATTAAAATATCACATTTTTGATGATTATAAAAGAAAATATTCCAAACCATTAAATACAATTATTATTTTACATGGTATGGGAGAAGATTTACATAATGCAATGGAAATGATTAATAAATTACAAATACACAATAAAGTAGTGACCTATAATCCAAGAGGTTTTCTAAATTTCGATAAAAATTTACAATTAGAATATACAGATCTACCCGATCCCGAATTGTGTCCATATACACAAGAACGGTATATTTCTGATATGAAACGTTTAGTAGATCAACTTAATGTTGATAAAATAATATTAATTGGAGAATCATTTGGATCAATTATTGCTCAATTATATACTGGATCATATCCCAATAAAGTGAAAAAATTGATTTTAATTAAACCTTTTACTAACTTTTATAAAATTGGTGGATATATTTATAAATATCTATTAAAGTGGTGGTCAAAAAATCAGTTGGGACAACATATACGTGAAGATGAAATTCATAATGTAGTACCCTACAAAGTTTTTTGTAGTATTGCTACTGAATTTGAAAATCTGAATCTTATACCATATCAAAAAAAGATATTATGTCCTGTATTTATTATAAAAGTAAGATTCGAATTTATTGGTAATAATACAGTTCATTGTCCAAATAAATTAAAAACTGTTCCTAAACTTAATTGGCATTTTAATCAGATAACTGGTGATATGCTTAAAAAAATATTAATATTTATTTATTATGATTGTAAAAAAGAGATAGTAGATATTCAATGGTGTTTAAAGATATGTTAAATAGATAAATATATTGGTATATATTTTCCCTCCATTTCAATTGATTCTATTATATATTCTCCTGATAATCTTCTAAGTGATTCTTTTATAACTCTTTCTGCTTCGCTTTTTGTGACTTCGTAATCTTCTATATACATATCAATAATATCATCTATATCGGGATATATATCCTCTCTATTAATAATACCTTCAGAAATAGCTTCTTGAATATATTCATTAATATAATTTAATATTTCTTTATCTATATCAGATATTTCTGTCTCAATAATTGGAGGCATCCTTATTGGAGGTTCTGGTATTTTATTAGTTTCTTTAAAGATTCTATAGAGACGGTTTGTTATAAAGTCTATTTCTACATCTAATATTGTATTTTTATTATCAACCTTTTTATAATAATTATTAATTTCTCTAAATCGAGTTCTGATATTTTCTTCGTTCACTATTTCTTTTCTAGATTGTAGATATTTAATAATATCAATAATTGTTTGTGATACAGTATTAATTATTTCTATTATCCGACTATCATTTAATATATTATTATATATTCGTAATGCAATACCTGGTTTTAATATTGAATTTATTACTAATGCATCGTTATGTGGAACATAACGTGTTACACTTTTCCATTTATAATCTTTAGGATCTAATATTGGTACTCTAATTTCTCTGATATAATTTAATTCAATCAATTTTTTCAATATTGTTGAAAACTCTATTTGTCTTTCTTCAGATAATGAGGAATATGATTTTTTATATATATGTTTAACTATTGTACCTCTTGTTGGTGCTTTTCCATATTTCCGAATCATTGTTTCAGTTGTAATATATATATTTACTCCTAATGGATATTTTTCTTTATATTTATCTCCAATAAGATCTTTATTATTTCTCATATCTTTTTTATCTTTCTTTATATCAATAACATTTACAAGTTTAGTTTGTGAAATTTCTTTTTTTCCTTGTTTAATAATAGTATCAGATATTTTGATGAATGAAAAATATAGAAATAGGGGAGTATAGAATCCAGAAGTAAATAGATTACGCGCCCTAACTCTGCCAATATCTCTTAATCGGCATAATGGGATTAATTCATGTTTTATACCATATCGGATACGCATATTCATATCCATACAATATCTATAATGAGTATTGGTTAATTTTAGACGTGGTAAAATGCTAGCTAATCTATATGCCCCCAAAAACTTTCTACTAAGATCACTATCATACATATTATAAGCATCTATAATAAATTGTGTCGGAAATTCTTCTATCCATAATTGTAAAATTTTTGCTGTTTTATATGCTTTAAAGTATTTTTCATATTCAGAATATTCTATATCAGGATATGGAGGATCAATATACATCATTCCAGGTCCTGCCTCTCTTTTATAAATTTCTATTTCTCTATCTTTTATATAAGTATTAATATGTACAGATTCATCCATAGATAATAGATGTAAGAATCGTAAGTCATCTGGAGAAGTAGTATTAAATCTTTCAGATCCCATATATATATATCCCGCGAATCGTGGATCTAAATATAATCGTGCTACTTCTTCTCCAAAATCAGTTATATTGATTCGTTCAATTATATCATTTTTTTTGGTAAGTTTTATCATTACACTATTATATATTGGATTACCTATTTCATCAACTACATTTAAATGATGTAAAAACCATAAAGCTTTATTTGCATTTATTTTTAAAATAGAATTTAATTGCTTACATACAACAATATATCGAATTAAATATAATAATCTATTTGGGTCACTAGGATATAATCCTTTTATTTCTGCATAAAAATCTTTCATTAATGGCTTTCTAATATCATATTCATTTAAGTCTTTAGACAATTCATTAATAATCTCAATAACTCTATTTCTAAATGGAGTATTAGTTAAAGTTATTTTATCTAGTTCTTTAGAAATTTTTTGTATGTATCTAATATTTAGATACCAAAAGAAAGTGTTTTCTAATATATCTTTTAACTCTTGTGGTGATACTCCCGCTTCTTTTTGCATATATATAGAAGCAAGTATTTGTTTAATAAGACTAGAAGTATCAAAAACCGCTAAATCTAAATCTCTTGGCTCTATTACATCAATAATTTGAGATGGGAATTGGATTTTATTAGAATAATAATGTAATATTTTTGGATCTTTTATAAAAGTTATTTTAGATAATAATGGATCTACTTCTCCTAATATATATCTTTGCCATAAATCTGTTCCTTCGATTTCTTTACCTTCAATATTACCACCTTTAAGAGTATTATGTATAAGCAAAGCTCTTCCCCTTTCTGTACCCGGTCTACCTGCTCTACCAAACATCTGATATATTTCACTAACACTTAAGTGGACTATTCCGCCCCACATACTATTATATCGTGTTGGATTAGGTATTATTACTAATCCTGATGGTAAATTCACTCCCGATGCTAATGTAGGAGTTGCCCCAATAAATCGTAATAAAGTAAATTTTTTAATTTCTTCTTCTTTTGTAATATATCTATTTAATTTAAGTTTTTCCCATATTTTTGGTTGATTATATATATCATATAATATTTTACCTGTATAAGTTAATTCGATTAATTGTCTTAAATCGTCACTATTATGAGCTATGAATCCATCTGCTATAAAACTTTTAGTTCCTTCAATAGTTAAATCATAAAGCCATTTATCCTCTGATGGGATTTTTTCTATTCTTTTAATTCTCTCCCAAAGGGTATCACTTTTTGTATATTTTCTGAGCTCTCTAACTTTTTTAATTACTTGTTGGTTATCTTGTTTAACAGCTTCCTTTTTATATATTCGTAATAACTTTTTAAGATTTTTTCTTGTAATTGGATTTTGATTATTCTCATATCTGTAAGCTGTCTCCTGTGGAAATAAATTATCTAATTTTGTGAATGAAATAATTAATTCCTCTCTTATTTCTCTTAAATTACTACCTAAATTTGGAATTACAAATCTTTGATAGCTAGGTTTAGGGCTTTTTTCGATTATTTTCTTAAGTTCTTCCCTCTTCTTTGGGTGTTTAAATCCTATATATCTGTTGAATAATATTATATTATCTTTTCCATAAATTGATATTCTATAGACAAGATAATTACTTTTTACTAATATTCCTCTTATTGTTGTTTCTTTGTTTTTTCTACTACGTATTGATGATAATATACCAAATCTTAGTAATAACAACTGAAGTTTTTTACAAAGAATCTTGCTAGTGCTGTAGAACTCGATTACTTGTCCTCCATCTGTCCTATAACTAACAGACCCGTCACAATCGAATAATCCTTGAATATAAGACGAAATATGTTTATCTGGCAGCTTTAAGATTGATTGGGGGATATCAATTATATGAGATTTTTTTCCATATCTTAGTCCAAAAGAATTAACTAATATTTCTGCCAAAAATCTGGAGTTGATATATACTGAATATATCGGGTTGCAAAGTTCTTCATTTTTAACATACTCTTTACAATTGATCTCAAACTCATTCTGGACTATTCTTTTAAAATCGAGAGTCAGTTTTTTATTTGTTCCTGAAAAGGAGACTCTTCCACTTCTATTAATATTTCCATCTCCTGCGACAAGACCTACTAATCTAAGGAAGTCTGGAGATACATGCTTAGGTATACATATAAATCTTTTTTCTTCTCCTTTCCAACTGACTTTTTTGACTATTTTATTTAACTCACTTTCAGTTACTTTATTTAATTTAACTAGATCTTTAAGTAACTTATATGAAATATTTTTATTATTCCTGTAACTATATATAAGATCTTTAGATATATTTAATTTTGAGGATATATTATTAATTTTATTATTAGTAAGCTGTTTAACAGTTTCATGTATATCATAAATACGACTATTATCTGGAATAAACTTTAAAAATGGAGGATTACTCTCTGGGTATGTATTTATTTTATTTACTACTGCTATAAATTCTCCCTCTCTGAGTTCTCCTGCTTTTTTCCAGAATGTTTCTCCATTATTTATAGTTAATAATGGATGATTATATGTCACTATAATTTCGTTGTTACTTTTAGTTATAACTTTTATCAGTTCTTTTGGAGCTGGGATTTTCCATACTTTCTTGACCTCTTTTGGTTTTAGCTTCATACTCTTTGTGTCTAATGATATTACCTGATAACTTTTCTTTTTACTATTAGCTAGTTCTTTAATTGAATATATTGATCCATTAGCTAGCTGAATTAATG
>JGI10211J14876_10000896_pt1 | contig 12979 bp, 12 predicted proteins | sample Etolagsediment_FD_14876 | JGI IMG/M metagenome (IMG submission 14876)
CGCCTCTAACGATTTTTTCAAGCATCATTCACCCCCCTGCCAGCCTTCCAAGGCCCGCTCAATGCCATTAATCAAATTAGCACGCTCCCAGGCAGGGCCAGACTTGTGATTTCTTTGGTGCACGCGAAAAACCAAGTTACCCTCATACACTTTTTTCCTGACGGTCTCATGGGCAGCAGAATAAGCAATAATCTTCATCTCAGGAAAAGCCTGCTTTAATTTCCTTAGGCATTCAAACGCTTCCCTATATGCGCGGAATTCATTTTCATCTGAAATCTTTTTTAATTCTGCTTCTTTTTCTTCTCCCACTAATCCTTCAAGCCTTTTTCTTATGCTTTCTGTTTTTATTTTTGCAATTTCCAGCATCTGCACCTGATATGGAATATTTGTTATCATGAAAGAAACACCGCTGCGCTGCTCTGCATCAGCATGAGTCATCTGATAAGCAGCATGCTCAAGGCTATGATATGTTCTGACTTCATATTTTTCTTTCAAGACCTTGAGAATCTTCTTGTTCTGCTCTTGATAATTTCTTGCATATCCATTATTAGGCATTGCCTCGATAAAAACACATTTCTTTGCCATGATATATTTCTTAACGAAATAAAAATATATATCTATGCAATATAATTGATATATTTGAATATCATTCGTAACATTTAAATAGAACAAGGTATTATAAGGAAATATGAGGCGCAAGGTAATCAAGCAGGGGAATGGGACGCTGACGATGACCCTCCCAAAGAAATGGACAAAAGAGATGGGATTATCCGGAGAAAGCGAGCTTGATGTCGAGGAATCTGGCAACGAATTGGTCGTAAACTATGGCAAGCCAAGAAAAGGCAGCAGAATAGAGATCCAGCTTGAATCAAATAATCTTATCTATGTCAAGCAAGTCATCAGGAACTTGTATTTGGCAGGCTATGATGAAATATACGTTAAATTCTTTGACAAGAAAAGCATAAACCGACTGAACCATGCAGTTGACGAGCTAATAGGATATCACATAATAGAGCAGTCCAGCAAAGGATGTTTGATAAAGAACCTTTCTTCTGTAATCAATGAGGAATTCTCGGTGCTGCTGAGAAAAGTGTTTCTGCTGAACAAAAGCCTGCTGGAGATGCTGCTGCAGGACCTGAAAAACAATGATTTAGACAAACTTGACCAGGTAAGAGGAGTCACAAAGAACATCCATCAGTTCGGCGATTACTGCAGAAGAATGCTTGCAAAGAAACACATATTCAACAGTTTCAAGAGCACAAGGATATACATCCTGATAGTTCGCCTGATTTCCTGCGCAAACACAATAGAATATATCTATGAGCAGATGTCTCACAAGAAAAACCTGCGCATAAGCAAGGACTGCATAAGTTTCGTCAAACAGACATATGATTTCTATGTATTGTTCTATAATATCTTCTATGAAAAAAAGCTAAAAGACATTCCAAAGCTTTCAACCACAAAAGGAGAACTGCTGAACAAGAGACTGCCTGCCTTGATAAGCAAGAAAAATCCAGACAATCTTGTCATCTTGTCTGCGGCACAGATAATAAAAGATGTTGCGCGCAACGGCGGGATACTTTTTACATTGAAGATGGATTAATTCCACAAAATTTATATTCTAGTTCTTCAAAAGCAGGATTATGGAGCAATCAACCAAGTATTTCATAATAAGCACATTATTGATATTAGTTGTAGCTTCAGGAATCACATTCAAGTTCTATAAGGATAACAAGAATCTAAAGCAGGAGCTTGCTTCGCTGGACCAAAAACTGGAGAAAAAAAGCAAGAACCTTGAATCAAGCATCACAGATGTTGACAACAAGATAACAGGAAGGATAAACACAATCTATTCTGAATTCACGAATTTCAAAGGAGATGTTTCAGGGCAGGTTACTTCATTAGAAACAAATATACAATCTGTCTCTGCGCAGAGCCAGCAGCAGTTTTCAAGCCTTTCAGGGCAGTTGAGCGAGGTTGCCTCAAAAAGCGAAGAACTAGAGACGCAATTATCAAAACTAAGCTTCAAGACAACAGACTTCTCCAATATAATAGAAGATGCATTAAAGGCAGTTGTGTCAGTAGGAACAGACAAAGGAGTCGGTTCTGGAGTGATTGTTAATGATGAAGGCTTTGTAATAACAAACTATCATGTATTGAAAGGAGCAAAAAGCGCAGGAGCATTGACATATGACAAGGAAGTACATCCTGTTGCAATGGTCGCCTATGATGAAGATTTAGATTTGGCATTGATCAAGATATTCAACGGAACATTTGATGCAATGGAATTTGGCAATTCTGACAAGGTGAGTGTAGGGCAGAGCGTGATAGCAATAGGAAATCCTGGCGGACTGGATTTTACGGTCACAGAAGGCATAGTAAGCGCACTAAACAGGAAAATGGACGGCAACTTTTACATACAAACAGATGTTCCAATTAATCCAGGCAATTCTGGCGGGCCTTTAGTAGACACCTTAGGAAGGATAATAGGCATAAACACAAAGAAAATATCTGATTTTGAAGGCGTAGGGTTTGCAATCCCATCAAACACAGTGGAAGATTTCTATTATGATAATTTGCCATAAACCTTTTAAATCACTTCTTATTCTATCCTCTCATGGGCCCATGGTCTAGTGGTATGACGTCTCGTTGACGTCGAGGAGGTCCCCGGTTCGATCCCGGGTGGGCCCACTAATTTTATAGAAAAATTAATAAAGTTAAAGACATTAANCTGATTTATAGGTGATTTAATGGCTGATCATTATTTATTATACGTTGCTCTAAAACATGATGGTGATGGCGTGGTTTCAAACCCGCCTAAATTTCCGTTTGATTGCCATTGGCGCGGCAGTATACCATATAAACCTTTAGACAGAGAGATTCCAAATTGCACATCTCAATTAGTATATGGATTTGAAACACTTTTGACAAAAAGACAATTGAAACAAATCTCAGATATTCTTCATGATATGGGCGCTTTAGAATGGACTATCAGGAATGTCCAGGAAATAAAGCAGGCAGAGAACGAGGAAAAAGCAATATCTTCTCTTGTGGAGGTATAAAATCCTAATTCAAAGTCCTGGTAGGCCCATTAATTTTCCGGTTTTTGAACTATTTCTAAGTATTATTTCGAAGCATTTGCGATTCTATTGAAAAAACAGCGGAAAATTCCAAGAAATGCATATTAAGAATGAAAATAAAAAAAGAAGCAGTCTCCTAAAGCAGGAGCATGATTGAAACCCATATGCAACAAAAGGACTTGAACTTTATAAAAGTTTCCAAAAATGCCGCGGTCTCCTAATGGTAGGGAGCATGGTTGAAACCCATGGCCCGAAAGGGTATCCGGGTTCGAAACCTGTCTGGGCGAAAATCCCGGCCGCGGCGAATTTAAACTGTAGAAAATAAAAAAAGAAGTGGCCGAATCTGGTACGGCGCCAGACTTAGACCTGGTGACATGTCCCACACAGAAGATTAATGTTCGCGAAGTATATAAGCTTTGTGGTCAGCAATGCCGGAGTGGTCTAACCTGGTATGACGCCAGGCTGAAGACCTGGTGATGTGTTCCCACACATCGTGCGGGTTCAAATTCACTATGGTGGGGGTGATGGAACTCCCGCCTCCGGCGCTGAACATTTATAAAAACATTTATATATACTTAAACATCCTATTTCTTAAAAAATGGGTGTAAAACCAAACAATACAGTAAAATACTTTTTCCTAGGGGTATTCATCTTTCTAGCCTTCTTGAGCTTCCTGGTAGTGAAGCCTTTCATAAATGCATTATTGGCAAGCATTGTGATAGCATATGTGTTCTATCCTGTGTTCAAAGGGGTCAACAAGGTCATAAGAAACAAGACAATATGCTCATTGATAGTGTCGGTGTTCATCATATTACTGATTATAACCCCTTTTGCATTTATCCTTAAATCATCTGCCACAGAAGCGCAGTACATGTACATACGGGCAAAGCAGAAGATATTGACAGGAGAGATACTTGACCTTGACTGCGCAGGCAAGGACACGCTGTTATGCAGGGCCACTGGCTTCACAAAAGTCTGGGTTGAAGATCCTGAAGTCAAGTTTTACCTGCAGGACATGCTCGGCAGGTTCACTTCAATGGCAATTGAAAAGACATCAGACCTGATATTCTCCTTGCCAGGAATAATCCTGCAGATTGTAATCACATTCTTCGTGATATTTTATCTGCTCAAGGGCGGCCCTGAGCTTATCAAACAGATAAAGGCATTTCTGCCGCTCAAGGTTGCTCATAAAGAAAGGATATTCGGAAAGATAAGAGACACAACACACGCAGTAATGTATGGCTCAATCCTTATTGCGCTTATACAAGGCGCGCTAGGAGCACTGGGATTCTGGATTTTTGGTATCAATACATTCTTGATATGGGGCTTGGTAATGGCAATATTTGCCTTAGTGCCTTTTGTAGGCACAGCAATAATATGGATTCCCGCAGCACTGTTCCTTATTGCAAAAGGCTCAACAGAAGGAAACATGACATTGATATGGAACGGCGTCGGATTATTGCTTTACGGAACATTCATAATCTCAAGCGTGGATAATCTATTAAAACCGAAGTTAATCGGTGACAGGGCAGGACTGCACCCTGTATTGATATTATTGGGCGTTCTAGGCGGTCTTACACTGTTCGGCTTTGCAGGATTCATAATAGGCCCATTAATCTTGACAGCATTCAAGTCATTCATTGACATCTACCAAAAAGACAGAGTGTTAAGATGAAACTGAAAGTAAAGGATATGGATATCGCTACAGGCGGCGTCAAGGTTGTTCTTCTTAATGAAAAAGATGCTGAAAAGCTGGACCTGCACCATAATGACAGGGTTATCGTAAGAAAAGGAAAAAAATTCACTACCGCAGTGTTAGACATTGCAGAAAGCAGGAAAGCAGTGCCTATTGGAAAAATAGGGTTATTTGAAGAAGTTCTTGATGCACTAAATGCAAAGCACGGCGTTGTTGTTGACCTGGGCACCGGCAAAAAACCAATATCTGTCTCTTACATAAAGAAAAAGCTGGACGGCAAGGAATTGACATATCATGAAACTTATGAAGTAATGAAAGACATAGTGAAGGATGACTTGACAGACATTGAATTGACATCATACATCACAGCAAACTATGTCCATGGAATGTCTCTCAAGGAAATACTTGATTCAACAAAAGCAATGAAAGACACAGGATCTGTGATTGACATCAAGAACGGCATAATCGCAGACATCCACGGCATTGGAGGGGTTCCAGGAAACAGGACAACACCGATAGTCGTGCCAATACTTGTGGCAGCTGGATTAAAGGTGCCGAAAACAAGCTCAAGAGCAATAACATCACCATCCGGGACTGCAGACACAATGGATGTATTCTGCAAAGTTGCCCTGCCAATACCTAAACTGAAAAAAATCATCAAGAAAGTCGGCGGATTCATTGTGTGGGGCGGTGCAATAAACCTTGCACCTGCAGATGACAAGATAATCAAGATAGAGCACCCGATTGAGATAGATGCAGAAGGACAGATGATTGCATCAATCATGGCAAAAAAAGCAAGTGTCAATGCAACACATCTTCTTCTTGAGATGTCTGTAGGCAAGAGTGCAAAAATCCACAGCAGGCAGGAAGCAAAGCACTTGACATGGTATTTTGACAGGATAAGCAAGTCTCTTGGAATCAAGATATTATACCACATAGATGACGGCTCGCAGCCAATAGGGAACGGCATAGGCCCTGCATTAGAGGCAAGAGATGTTCTGTGGGTTTTGAAAAACGACAAAAGAGCTCCAGAAGACCTGAGAAAAAAATCATTGAAAATGGCGGCAATGATGCTTGAATTTACCGGCAAAGCAAAAAAAGGAAAAGGAATGCAGATGGCCACGCAACTGCTTGAAGGCGGCGCAGCATACAAGACCTTTGTAAAAATCATAAAAGCGCAAGGCGGCTGCGAAATAAAAGCCGACAAAATAGAAATAGGGGACTGCACAAGAATCTTTAGAGCGCGCAAGTCCGGCAGAATAACACATGTAGACAACAAAGTCACAACTAAGATAGGAAGGATGGCAGGAGCGCCAAGTGACCACGGCTCTGGAATATACCTGCATGTGCACAAAGGCTATAAAGTGAAGAAAGGAGACAAATTATTTACAATATATTCTCATAACAAGGAAGAGCTTGCATATGCAATTGACTGCGCAAACAGGCTTAAGTTAATGGAAATAAAAAAATCCCTGCACTAAAGTGCAAGGTATTTTTTAGTGTTCAAAAAGCATAGGCAAACAAAACAAATTCTCAGTTTTCATTAAAACAAGAAATATGTTTTTGAACAATCAAATAACGCAGCACATGCTTTCAGTACTAGCCTGATTCTCAGAAAAATAAGGGTAACATAATCTTGTGTTATGATATTCATCTAATGTTATAACTCCTTTTACAACATCTTCTGGAGTGTAGATGTGGCCTGTCTCTATCAATATCTTGCAAGTGGGCCTGCCTGTTGGGACTTCCTGTACAGGCGGCTCTTTTACTTCAACTTCTGGAATTGGCTCTGGCTCAGGAATAGGTTCTATCTTAATAGGAGGTTCAGGCTCTGGTTCAGGCACTGGTTCTGGTATTATTTCAGGAACCTCTTCAGCACAGGCTGTAACAAGAAGCAATAATGAAAGCAATAATATTATTTTTTTCATTTAAGAAGGATTCAGTTTTAGAACATTTAAATCTTTCTATAAAACAATGCTGCGCTTCGTTCTGCTGCTGAAACCGTCCGTAATCCAGATTTATCAGAACACGCAAATTAATCTGCAAACTTCGCAGGCAGCAATGCCATTAAATAAAAAAGAAATAAAAAATTATTTCTTGAAATACAAGTCAACACCGCCGACTGCACCGGCGACAATATTGTACAAGAATCCGCCAATTAGTCCGCTTATGAAGCCAAACACTCCATAGAATATCGGCATTATGACTATTGCAAGAAAGCCAAGCCCTGCAAAAAAAGCAGGCTGTCCTCCCATTGCAGGACCCATAGCTGCTCCCAGAATTGCATAAAATATTCCTAAAAGCAGGCCCATGATGGCCATCAAGATAGCTTGTATCTTTGCCAAGGAGAAAACTCCTATTTTCTTTAGTTCCATTGTTTAAACACCCCCAATTATCTGCTTGAAGAACTTGATGTTTTAAATATCTTTTGTTTACCAGGTGATGATTCCGTGGGCCTTCTTGAAGACCTTGTAGTTCTGCCACAGCATTACTTTTGCTTCTTTTGCAGCTGATTTTTGCTCTTTTGCCCACTTTGCAATCTCTGCTTTAGTGGGCTTTTTTGCCGTGAATTCTTTCCTGAATGTAAGCGGGACAAATGAGCCGAACATTTCCTTGAATCCCTTGCCAATAGCTGCAAACGGCTCAAATACAGAAGGGGTCTCTGGCTTTTTAGCTTCCTCTTCTGGCTCCATTATTTCCCCTGCCTGGGTAAGGTATTCTTCCATGTCATCGCCTATTGCATCCAAGGTCTGCTTTATTGAAGCATCTATGTTCTTCAATAAATCAAAATCCTCTTTTTCTTTCATCCTGATGAAGTTGTTTATTTGCTCTTGCGTCCAAGAATAAGCCCGATAGTTTATCCTTGTCTGCCCAACATGCACAGGACCCCTGTGATATCCCGGAGTTTCCTGGGTAAACGCCATGGAAGGTCTTGTCCTGTAATTAAAGGTCTCAACTATGCAATTGAAGTATTTTGAATTGCCTTCTGGGATCTTTGCAGCAAGAATCTCAATCTCTATCAAAGAGCCCTCAAATGCTGAAATCAATTCTGCAGAACTTAATTTTTTCACGTCAACACTCAATCTTTCAATATGCTTCAGGTAAGGCTTAAGCCACATCACATACATCCTGATGACATTATAATTCTGCCTGAGATATTTTAATTCAAAAATCCTTCTCTGCTTCAATTCCTTGTAATTCTCATCTCTCCATACCATATACTGGTTAAGCTTTCTTTTCAAGATGTTCTTGACAACCTTTGTTGTTGGAAGGTCATCAACCTTCTTATCAATCTCTTCCACACTCTTGGGATGAACTGTAAAAAACCAGTCAGGAAGCGTGGTGAACTGAAGCTGCGTTGCCAGCTGAAATATGTTTGCTCCCACTCTCTGGCCCTGCACAACACCATCAACAACATCGCACCAGATGCCTTTAAGCGTAACTTCTGCAGATTCTATGTTTTTTCTGGCATCTTCATGAAATTTCAGTCTTTCATCAATCCACCTGATGTCTCTCACAAGCTGGAAAAGATCTTTTCTTATGAACTGGCCGATTGTTGCCATGTATTGAGAGACCTTGTCTGCTGCAAGGCCAAGCCTTGCTGTTGCAGCTCCCCAGAAAGAGCTGTGCTCTGCTGCTGTAAAAATATCAGATATCTTATAAATCCTCGGATAGCCCCATGAAGATTCCAGCTGGTTCAGGCAAAAGAAGTAAATCGGCTCAATAGATTCATTAGGAGATTCATATATCATGTAATACCTATTAACCGGCTTTGGATAATCCTGCAGCACCATCTGGTCTTTTTCTAATTCAAACACTTCGTGATCTGCAAACTTCTCTGCATCTTTATCTGAAAGAGAATCAACAAGCTTTTTCTTTGCCTTGTCNNNTAANTTATCAAAATCAGGATGAGCTTTCTTGAATTCCTTATTATAAAAACCATACAAAATCATCCGTTTGCTGCCTGCAGTCATGATAATTCCTCTTTTATCTCCACATACTTATTTGCCCTTTTTAATTTTTTGTTTTTTAGCCAGCACAACCACGTTCCCTATCTGCAGAACAATCACTGAATTTGTTTTCTTTGCCAGCTCTGCTGCAACTTTTTTCTTGTCCTTGTCTTCAATAAAGGACTTCATGAACTTTATTTTTATCAGCTTTTTGAGCTTTATCTGCTTTTTCAGCTCAATTATGAGCCCTGCTGTGATACCAGACTTGCCGATCTGCATAGCAGGATGCAAAAGCTGCGCCTTTGCTCTTTGTTCCTTAATGTCCATTCTTGCGGGCCTGCCTTTTTTTCAGTTTTGCGATATTGAACCTTTTTGATTTCATGATCTTGCCAAGGTTCTTGGCAGTCTCCTGGAGCAATACAGAGATGTGCTCTCCGCCCAGCATGTGCGGCAGTATAACATAATCTGCGCCATTGTTGTATAATTCAAGAGCATCGTCCACATCTTCTGCAGTCACGATAACTATCGCTCTCTTGTTGACGCTCTTCACTTTCTTTGCAAGCATTACATTATCAGCATAATCTGGAATAGTTGATATCACTATCTCTGCCTTCCGGAAATTCAATTTGTTCATTATCTCTATGTCGCTGATATCCCCATACAAGCAGTGTATTTTTTCTTTCATCAGCTTCTTTATCAGCTCTGGATTAAAATCAACAACAAGGATGCTCTTGTTCATCTTTTGCGCAGAATCAAGTATTGCATGGCCTATCCTGTCGCAGCCGCACAAGATTATCTTGTAATCTGCCTCTTTTTCAGGCAGGTATTCCAGGTCAAATCCTTTTATAGATAATTTTTCAAAAGGTTTCAGCAATCTTTTGAGCAATCTGTATAATTGCTCATCATAAGTTATCATGTAAGATGAGATTGTGAAAGTGATTACAGCAATAATAGCTATGACTGAGACAATTGTCTGCGGAATTATTCCCACAGTATATCCAGTCGCCATCATTATCAAGGAGAACTCGCTTATCTGGGCCAGAGAGATTCCTGTCAAGAAAGAAGGCCTTGCCTTGAAGCCCATTACAGACATCAATATCATCACAATCAGAGGATTGCATACTAAAACAAACAATGAAAGAAGGACTATTGGCCACACAAGATACTGTATTCCTGTCAAGACAATCTGCATTCCTAATGTCACAAAGAAAATTGTTGCAAAGAAATCCCTCAATGATTTTATTCTTGATGCTATCTCAATGTGATACGGCAAAGGAGCCAGACTGATTCCTGCCAAGAAAGCGCCTATTGCAATTGAGAAGCCAAACCAGTGAGACAGCATTGCATATGCAAAACACCAGGATACTGCCCCCAAAAACAATAATTCAGTTGATTTTGCAATAGGCTTGAACAGGTATTTCAAGAGCACTGTTCCGATTACAATAGATACTGCAAAAAAGCCGATTCCTGTGATAAGGTTGCTCATGATGTGGCTTGTTGTTATCTGGCCTGAATTAGACATCATTGCAAGAATCATGACTGCAATAAAGTCCTGCACCAGCAAGACGCCCAGGGCAATCCTTCCGTGCAGTGCATTTATTTCATTCTTGTCTGAGAGAAGCTTGATTATGATGACAGTGCTGCTTAAAGTCAATGCAATGCTTACATAAAACGCATAAGTTGACGGCAGTCCTAAAAATATTGCGAGAATGTAGCCTGCAATGAATGTTAAAACAACCTGTCCTAAGCCGACAATCAATGAGACTGCCCCTAAGTGCTTTAGTTTTCTTATGTCTAGTTCTAATCCTACGATGAATAATAGAAAAGCAATGCCAATTTCAGATAAAGTCGTTATGACATCATGATTGACTACCCATCCAAGGCCTAGCGGACCGATAATTATGCCAGCCAGCATATAGCCAATTATCAAAGGCTGCTTCAAGAATCTAGCTACAATTGCGAGAATAGTCGCTACTATCAATATTATTCCTATGTCTGCGATTAAGTTCATTCAGTATCCTCTTTTTTTCTATATGTAGAATAAACTAGTATAAAAATGTTGTCTTAAACAGCTGATTCTGGCTCTGTAGATTCTTCTGTTTTTTTCTCAGGGTCATACCAGGCCGCTATTTTAGAAGGCTTGCCAATCACAAAACCCACATCTGGTTTTTCTTTGCTTACTATTGCAGCGTATTGGCTACGGGGTTCATTATACGCATGGGATTCTATCTTTATATTTTTCTGCAATGTAAAACGGCCGCAGCGGCTGTTTGTTTGTTCGCAAACCCTTAAGCCGCGTATAGGGACGAATTTTGCCCGCCCTTCTTCTTCTGGATTAAACAGGTCAAATTTAATCAATTTTCCTTCTGTATTTGCAGCATAAATTATTGGTTCTTCTGCATCTGCATGAATATTGTGTGTTTTTAATACGTATTCCAATGATTCCTCGATTATTTCAAAAGTGTCTGTGTTTATCAAACCAATTGCAGAATATTCAGAATAGGGATTATTTTTTTGTCTAAAGTTTGCACAATATGCAAGATGTTTTCCTCCATTGACCCATGCCATCCACTGGATGTGAAACTCACGCCTTTCAATGCTCGGCACATTCAATATTGTAGGTGTATACGTGGAATCATGAACTTTATTAACCTGATAAATTACGATATCTGAATCATCACGGAGCCACGCAGCGCGGGATTCATCTGGCCGCTCTTTGAGTAGTATTTCAAGAGCCTCGACTTCTTTTCTTCTTGCTTCTTCTGCTTCTTGTTGTTTTTTCTTCTTTTCTTGTTCTCTTTTTATACTTCTGTCTCTATCTGCCTCCCATCTTTTATCGCGTTCTGCATCCTCAATCTTTCTTCTGGCTGTATCAACAATGCCCTGCACGTCCTCGCGCCACTTTGCTTCTGCTTCTTTTTCTTTTTTGGCCTGTGCTTTTTTATAGCTAAAACCGCTTTTAACCCATTCCCAGCTACTGACAGTCACCCTGACAGGCCGTTTTTCAGCTGCTTCAACAGCCTCTAAAAACTGGCTAATATCCTGGAACCTTTCCTCAATTTTTGGCTCAACAGCAGTTGCAAGAACCTCATCATAAGCAGGTGCAATGCCCATCTTAGAGGGCATGTATCTTGGATTGAGCTCTTTTCTTCCAGTCAGCATCACTGAAAGAATCTTTCCAAGAGAATAGACATCTGCAGCAAAAGTAGGTTCTGCATCTGAATTCAACAATTCAGGAGCAATAAAATACGGCTTTGCAAAGACATGAGTGCTGCCTTTCTCGCCTGTACTGATAGATGTGGATAATGAAGCTACAAGAGAATCTCTTACGGAAACTTGATTGATTTTCGCGTTTAAATCACAGATCTTTACTGTGCCTTCCAAAAGCTGGACTGCAGTTTCGCGCTTGTCAGAATCATACTGCTGAAGCATTATATTTGTCGGGTCCAAGTCAATGATGCTGTCAGAAGTCTTGTTGTGAACAAACTGAACAGCGCTTGCCAGGTTCCTTATCTTTTTTACTGCAACCTCTTGTTTTTTAACAGGATCGTCAAAAGGCAGTCCATCAGGCCCTAATATTTCATTAAGAGTGGCGTGGCATAAATCAACTTCAATAAAAGGGTCATTTTCAAGCTCTCTATAATACAAATTAACAATGTGCGGGTGCTGGCCGACTTTCTGCAGCAAATCTATCTCGCTCTGAAGATGTGCTATATTGCTTGGATCTTTTAGAAATTTAAGTGCAACAGTCCTGTTGCCCATATCCAGACATTGTCTTGCAGACCAGACCTCTAGAACAGCACCTGCTCCGATCTCTTCCACTAATTTATAGCGTCCTCCCCTGCCAACAATATCTCCAGCATTACGTGTCTTCATCGATATACACAAATCTGAGATTATTTATAAAGATTCGGGATTTTTTTTAAGCAGTTTTCAGGTAGAAATATAGACGCCACCGCCCCACGTTAAACTGAAAGGGATGGTTTTTAGGACATTTTTCATCTATTACGTCTCGGCCATTTCTCCTTTGTCTGTTTCGATTTTGATTAACTCTTCTTCTATGTGCGTCTCTTCTACTTTGCCTTCGCTTTTTACTAGATCATATATTTCTTTAATATCTTCATTTTCCCTAGGAAAAAGACGAATACTAACACCAAATCTAACATTTATTTTATCTAACATTTCTTTAGGAACATTATACCCCCAAATTTTAAACTGAATTTTCCAAAGTCCATCACAATCTTTCTCCTTTA
>JGI10211J14876_10000897_pt1 | contig 12971 bp, 25 predicted proteins | sample Etolagsediment_FD_14876 | JGI IMG/M metagenome (IMG submission 14876)
GGGCCTGCGGCCCAGTTTAAACCCGTTTGCCTTTTTGGTTGCAAGGGCTGCTTTTGTGCGCTGACTGATGAGATCCCGCTCGATCTCGGCTGCCATGGAGAGGACCACTGCAATGATTTTGCTTTGCATGGACCCGTCCAGGGCCCAGTTGCCCTTTGCCGCATAGATCCGGATATGTTTTTGTGTCGCAATGCTCAGGATCTCCATGATCTCCAACATGGATCGACCGAGACGGGAAAGTTCTGCTACAATGATGATATCGTCTTTGGACAAATCGTTGACGATGGTAGACAGCGCCCGTTCTTTCCAGGTCTTTTTTCCGGATACTGTTTCTTCGATAAACGTGACGGTACCCAGTTTTTTTTGATTCGCCAGGGCCAGGATCTCCAGGCGCTGGTTGTCAACATCCTGTTTGTCGGTGCTGACCCTGATGTATGCCGTTGTTTTCATGATGTACCTCCTTTCCTATTTAATGGATCTGGACTATTCCCAAAATTTCAATTTCTGTTATTATTGTCATCCTTTATATTAATGACTAACGTGCGGATGACTTGCAGGAGGTCTTTCCCTGACAAGTCAAACTGCTGATTATGCCTTCTTTTTGTATTCCCTTAAAACATTAAGCACTTCATTTTTTTCATCACTCAAAATATATGCGCTATAATATCCCATAGTGGATTTAATTTGAGAGACAAAGCTAAGATTACAAACAAGCGGGTGCAGTATTTTATATAAGACCGTGAGCACTCCATAAAAAACGCCTGCTACAATAAGATAGTAAAGTGCATACTTGACAAGAAGCCATATTATAAAGGCTTGTTTTGCTCCTTCACCTAAATTATTCAATGCTTCAATAAGAATTTTCATCTCTTCCATGTTTTCAAACTCCTTTCTGCCCCAAAGGGCATAACGATTAAGCTGAGACGCGCGAAGAATGAGCGTCGATCTCAAGCGGCTTGCTAGTCGCTTTTACATCATACCAAACATCTCCGGTGTCGTCTGTCCAATAATAAACTATGTCCATATCAACCAAATGTCCCAATGCTGGATAAAAAGGGGATGCCCTCCAACGCCCTTGAATATTTGACATCATCTCAAATAATCCAGGCTTTCCGCAAAAATCATCCTCCATTTCTCCAGGTCTCTTAGCCCCAAATAATTCAAAATACTTAACAAGGCAATTTGCCGCAAAAAAAACCATATTACGAGAATGGTCATATGTTATTGGGCCGTCTTTTAGATTTTTTGTAATCATAAAGCCTCCATGCGACTAACAAGTTATTAAGCAGTTCTGTGTATCATGCTAATTGTGGTATTATCCAGAAAGCATCGTTTTTATTCGTGTAAATCCGTGAAAATTTGTGGCTTTGATAATATATATTATTTATATAATATGAATGTCAAGAAAAAAAATGCAAATGAATTAAAAAATATTCATATAGAGTTATGTATTGTACAGACTAGGGATCTCCAGGGGTTTATTTTTTTGCAGATCTTTGGCGAGATGGGCATAGACTTCGACAATCATTTTGCTGTTGGTATGTCCAACCCGCTCGGCCAGTTCCATGATATCGGCCCCGCTGGCCAGGGCATAGGTAATGTAGAAATGCCGGATATCATAGAGACGGATTTTGCGAGTGATTCCGACCCGCTCTTTAGCTTTGGCCCAGGATCGTTTGATAGATCGAATCTGCTTTCCTTTGTAGGAGCAGATATAGGGGCATTGAGGGTAATGTTTTCGTTGATGATGGGAATGATGCCATAACTTTTGCATAAATTTGCGATCGACATACTGCCACCGAAACGGGGCGGCCTGGCTTTTGGTGGAATGGATCCCGATCCGGTCCTGGTGCCAGTCAACATCTTTCCACTGCAAATTAAATAATTCGCTGGGACCGGGACGAACCCCTGTATAGTAGGCAACTTGCAAGGCCCAGGAGCAGTGTGGTTCCGCCGCTGCAAGAATGCGCTTAAATTCGGAAAGGATAAAAAGATCGATCCGGTATTTTACGGTTTTGAGGCGCCGGCGGTTGCGCCAGGGATGGACATCGAGCATTCCTTCATTATCATTGATCGCCCACGAGAGCGGTCCGGAGAGATAGGTAAAGTAGATATTGATAGTACGATTGGAAACATCTCTTTTTATCATTCGTTTTTGGATATCCCACCAGTCGTTCATGGTGATCTGAGTGATGGGCTTTGTTCCGATCAAAGGACGTGCGTAGGTCTTCATCGCACGTAAAATTCCATCAATGGTATTATTACTTAATTCGATGCTTTTTGCATTAAGATAGAGTTGCACGAGTTCACCATACGTCACTACATATTTATATCCCTTTGCTGCAATCTGGCTCGTCTTTTTTTTGAGCTTTATTTCCAGGTCCAAGGTCTCTGCCTGCTCTTTGGCTTGTGCACCTCGCCCAAAGGGCTGCCATATCCGTTTTCCATTGATATAATACACGCAATAGGTGAGACCGTTGGGTTTAACGTATACCGGCATGGGTTCAAAGGTTCATGGTTCAAAGGTTCATGGTTCAGGATTTATAAAATTGGGATATATTACATTATCTTTTATATAGTATTCACATGCAAAGCCCGGGCATAACCGGCAAGTTAAATTTTTTTTTCAGCACATGGCGACGGAAGCACAGGTAGATTTTTTTCCATCATTATGGCCTGGTATAGCCCTTTAATGTTGACTGCCAGGATGTTACTGTATGTTGTATGCGAGGATAAGATAGCCTTGGCCATAGAAATGAGATCCGGTTCCAGAGGCGTATGCGGCTCTTTTATCCCTCGCCCTTCTTTCTCAAAATCGATTGAGGTCATTTCCTCAAGAGTAACTTCAAAAATAGCCGGAATGGCCTCAAGATACACCGGCCGTGCCTTTTTTTTCATTTCTTCATGGCTCATGAAATGCAGATATCGATGGATGGTGCTCTGCGAGCATTTGGCCCGCTGACCCAATGTTTTTTGGGTATAGTGATACCGGATCATGAAAAATCGAAGGTTTCGAGAGAAGAGGCAAACATTTTCTTTATATAATTTCTTTGCCTCTTTTTTATCTACCTCCGGTAACGGCACCGACCCGGGTGGATATGGCGTTTCGCCACGAAGATATGGTTCCCACTCAGGATAGTTTTTTCTGATTCCGTCCCAGAATTTAAGCCCTCCGGTTTTTATCCTGCTATATTTTAATTCAGTTAAATAACATCCTGAAATATTTATGTTTTTGCATAGTTCACTTTGATTCATTCCTATCGTTTTTAAAAAAACCATAATCCGGGAACCCAGAGGAGATAATTTTTTTTTACTTTTCTGTGTTTTTTCGCTTGACATTTATTTTCTATTATGTATTTATCATGATTATTATTTATATAAACCCACAAAAGGATAATTTATGGCCATTTTACATACAATCAGAAAAGACGGAACTGGAAATACTAAAACTGTTAGTTTAACTCCTCGCAGTGCTATCAAGGCCTTTTGCTCAGAATGTATGAAGTGGAGAAATGTACTGCTCCCTTATGTCCTCTTTTTCCTTTTAGGAATCCGGGAGCTACAAAAGGAACCAGAAAGATGACTCAAAAAGCAATTGAAGCCCTACAAAAGACCGGGTTTAAACGCTCATAATTAAAGAAAAATCTCTATAGCATACATTCCTATGTAATTTATTTTTAACTGCGTTTTTAATCCTATAAATCACCAAAAGGAGGCACTAAATGCACCCTAAAAAATGGCTTCAGTTTTTGCACACCGTCATTCCAGACGAAACATCCAAAAAAGACCTTCAACAATTCTTTGGCACGCGATTGTCAGGCAGTGCCGGTATGTCCCGCAATATCCATGGCGCTTTTGATCAACCATGCGAGGATCCCGGGGGCTTCGCCACGAAGGTCGTTAAGTAATTTTTCAGCATCTTTATCCGGGATTGGTGTATCCCATTTACCGCCCGGATGAGTTTTACGAAACGCTGAAAGGAGTTCACCGGTTTCTTGTTTTGATTTCCCGGATACCTCTGAAATTATTTGAATAAAGATTTCTTGGTACGTCATGATAACACCTTTGGTTATTATTTTTTTTGAATGATTACTTATTATTTTCAAAAAATCTAAAGGAGAAATTATATGGATCAGGAACAATCTGCACAGGATGATAAAATGCATGCCGTCATAGATGATATTATCGGTGTTTTCATTGATCATGACCTCACTATCAAAGAAGCAAAGGATTTAATCAGTGACCAAGCGACATTTTCCCGCATGATGCACCGTGTTTTTTGCTCCCCTCCCCTGCATCCCATAAAAAAAGATGAATTGTATCATGGGTTAATCCTTTTTCTAAGAGAAAACTATCCAGGATGCAGCAAATTCATTTATGAGCGTCAGAATAATTCAGAGCGTACAGCCCCGGATCAGACGATTCCGCAAAGAATGTATGATGAATATATATCCTGGGCAAAAGATCATGGTTTATTGGCGTATAACCGTTACCGTTTCTATGAAGTCTTATCGGCTATGGGGCTTCGTCGTCGCACAGTGCCGGATTCTGCCCTTGTTGGTGGAGCTCAAGGGCCTTCCGGCTCTGTGTGAATATATCGAAGACTTCTTCCCATATAGGCCCAGGATCCGGAATAGTATCCTTATAATATTCCGGATCGCTCAGAACGATCCGCGATCGTTCTATAAAAAAGGCACAGATTAAACATGCACTTACCGACATTTCATCCATGTAAACCTCGATTAAGGTGAACGTTTTATGAATATATTCCAGCGAATTATTGATCATACCTCACCGAAAAAAAATATCCAAGCAAAAAATACTAACCGCAACCGGTCAGCCCTGCTGTATCTGCAAAAGCTCGGTTTTTTTATGCCTGAGATTCGAAAAGCATTGCTTGATCTCAATGATATCCGGCTCAAGCATATGGTGTGCAGACGGGCTTCTTTCGGCACCCTCAGCCGCACCAATGGAGGCACGCTCAAGAATGAGCAGGCCCAACAGATTATTGCCGAAAAATTGAAATTAACGGTCAAAGAGCTGTTTCCGTATGCTTAATCATAGGGAAAAAAATATCAAAAGCAATAAGAAAGGAGAAAAATTATTCATATGGATATTGAACGAATTATTGATCAATTGGAAATAGCGGCCAAAAGCTTTCCCCTAAAAGCTTTGGCACCAAAGGTGGGAAAACGATACGGCACCCTGGCCAATGAATTTTCTGATCAACCCGGCTACAAACTGGGATTGATGACGGCGCTGCGAATTTTAGAAGTGACGCGGGATCTCCACGCACTTGACATGATCGAAGATTTTTTTGGCAGGGTGCCGGTCGTGATTCCAAAACCCAAACCGGGACGCATGGCAGATATCATGGTATTGGCCGGAAAGATGAGCAAGGAATTCGGTGAGAGTATCAATGCCATCGGCGATGCCATCTACGATAACGTGATTACAAAAAAAGAAGCGGAAAAATGCCTCAAGGAGAATATGGATGTGATTAAGATATGCCTGGAGCTGCAGGCGTATTTGGAGCAGTTTGTAAAAGAGAGGAGGGATATGAAATGAAAATAGAGTTAAGTAAACAAGATATAGGGATTTGCAACATTCATTTAGAAAAAAAACCTATTACAGAGCAAGATTTCTTTTCGCGTGAAGTAGCCAAAGCACTGCAAGAATACAGCGAGATGATTCTAAAAGGAAAGGCAGGCCACTTGCCCGCAGAAAAATTTAGAATCAGAGAAGGTATTACAATAACAGTAATAGGAAGTGTTTATGAAGCAAATGGCCAGCAAAGAGTGAATGCAACTTTAAAGAAATGGAAATCAGAATTAAAAATAGATGAATCACGAAAAATAAATATAACAGCAGGAGATATTGTACAGATATCAGGAACCGGTAGCATGACTGTTCGTTCTATAAAAAGAAATAAGGTTGTTTGCAATTGGTTCGATGAAAAGAATCATCTGCATAGAAAAGCATTTAAAAAAGATGAAGTTAGAGTATCAAAGTAAGTAGTTGAGATCATGGGAATATAGCTAATGAAGAAAAAACTCTCTTTTGTGTTTGGCATCATACTGTTTGTTGCCGCGGGCATTGTTGCCTATGTTGGGTATTGCTATATGACTCATGAGATTGCCCAGCAGCAAGCAGAGATTGAGGCATTACGGGAGGAATGGACCAGGTGGCGGTCCCGGGCCTTTTTGAATGAGAAATTAGTAATGGAATCGATCTATCCTCATGGGAAAAAGACAGCAAAGGAGTAAACGAGGAAGGAAAACGCGGCGAGAGGCCCGATTTGCCGGACTATGGAGTACCCTGGGCCATCCCTCCCATGTATCAGGCATTCCGCGATTTATCAGAGTGATGAACCCACACATCCTCGATGTATCAATTTTTCTGCCCCGACCCAGCAGGGATAGGGTGCATCGGGGATGTTTTTAATGAAAGGAATCGTGCAATGGTCTGTTTCATGATCGGTCTATTTATCGGGGTAATGGTCGGTTTTTTTACCGCCGCATTATGCGCAGCGGCAAAAGCAAGTGATAGGGAAATGGAGATCTATGAAAATGATGGCAACAATGATGAATAGTGACACTATGAGGGCATCGTACAAAAAACTACGGCCCTTTTTGCGCGTGGTACAGCTTTATCGTAGCGAACCATACGGATATTGGTATGTGCTAGTACCGTCTGACGATGATCACCGGCTGTTTGTGCAGATAATTCGCGATAAACGACAATTCCGGCTGTTTTACCGTCCGGGAAGAGGATTTGCAGCCGTAGTATGGTTGCCCAATGATCAGCGGCTTGTAAACCCAACCTATATGGAGTTTTGCCAGGCATATGGATGCGGCAGTTGAGAAGAGTCAAACATTACAGGATGATCCGGCGTATTTTTACTGTGATCGAACCCATACATGGATGAAAAAAGCGGCATGCGTTGACCGGCATACCAAAGGCTTGCTGACAGGCTTTGCCGATAATCGCAGCATTCCCGAGGAGTGCCAGGATTGTGAGCAGGGCAGTCAGATAGCAAAGGAGGAAGCAGCAATGAATACACCCGAGAGTGAGGCATCGTCTGAGGAAAAGAAAGTATGCGTCCTCTGCCATGATCCAGACCGGAAGATTATAGCACGTGGTCTTTGTGTGCCTTGCTATCATAAGATGAAGAATGCCGGGCTTCTGCATGAATTCAGCCGGAGGAATAAGGATAGGGGACTTGAAGAAGTGAGAGCAAAAGATGCACCCGATGTAAAGGTGCCAGAACCGGAAATAGGCATTAAGACGGATGGTTGGGAAGCCAAAAAAGCAAAAAAGATGGTGTTTTTGGATTTTGATCAAGATCCTCGGTATGTGGCGATGTACCAGCAGCTTATCAAGAGCGCAGAAGATCACTTCAGGCCCCTGGAAATGGAGATTATGTACCTGATTCATCAAGCATTGGAGTCGGAATGAACTATAAAAGATATCGCTATACACAATGCATTATTGATGCCCGTGTGATCGCCGGATGCATAATAATAACCCTGCTATGAGTGCACTGATTACTGATCGAATTTGAGGAATGGAATGACGGAACCCGTGAATAAAAAAGTTGTGCCGTTTCCGAAAAAGGAAATCGAAAAGATTATCGATGAATTGCTCATCCTCGATCGACAGGGAAAATTGATAATCTGGTCCTCACTGCATGGTGGATTACTGGTTCGGCACGCCATTATGTTTATATATCCTGGGTCTGATTGAAAGAATGAAATCAATTGTTTTGGACTACATCAAACATAACAATGAAACCGATGCCGATACCTGAAAAAGAGATATACCGCATCCGCAAGGTAGCCGCCCATGAGATCGGCTATTTTACTACCGAGGCATGGCTGGCCCTGGTCCGGTTGTTTGGACTGCATTTTCCCTTTAGCGAGATCGAAAAGATCGATTTTTTATCGGAGATAAAACAGGCATATATAAAAGGAAAACAGAAAGATGAAGATACAGAACATTGAGCACCCATTGATCGGACGGTATGCCGTTCTCAATGGAACACAATATTTGGTTACCGGCGCCATGAGTAAGCATAAATCAGGCCGCGGTACCTTTTTTCGACTGTGGAATCCTATTACAAAGGCCGAGATCTGGACAAAAGGCAATGATACATTTCAACGGGTAGTACAACAAAAAGATGGGGCACACGAGCATGAAAGAGATATGTCTGAAAGACGGCAGGGTTATCAAGACAAAGTGGCTGCGAATCGATGAGGCGGCAGCATATTGTGGAATTTCACGTTTTGCGTTTACCAAACATGCACGAGATCTACCCCATGGCGGCGATAACCGCACTCGATTGTATGATGAAAAGATTCTAGATGCCTGGATACGAAATGAACTGCCAAACCATCCCTTTGCTCTGAATAAAGATGACAAAAAAGAAACACCCGTAAAGAGAACCCGATCGCCACAAATTGATAAGGAATTTCCCTTAGTACATCCTAACACCGGAAAAATTTATTGAGCATAAGAAAAAAACAAAAAATAACTCGCATTGATCGGATAATCCGTCTGATACAGATTGAATCCCACGAACGAGGAGGCAGGGGTGAGATGGTGAAAAATCTGTACGCTATTTCCCGTGAAATCGATGATAGAATTGGAAAACTCATGAATTATATAAATATACAGGAACGGAACCTGGAACGAAACATAGAAAATAACAATAGTGAAGATATCATGCCATGAAATTATCTGAGGCCGGACAGGTGATATTTAAAGGAAATCGTCGGATTTTTGCTATTTATCGTGAGATCAAGCGAGGCCACAATAAAGGCAAAATTGAGATTGTCTTACCTGAACGCCGCATAAAAGTGGAACCGGAACGGGTGATAGCGTATCCCCAACAGCAAAGCATATGAACGGTAAACGAGCAAAACAGATACGGAAACAGGTATATGGTGAGATGTCGTTACGGCAGCCGCGGCAGTATATTATAAATAGACATCCGGCTTGGGGCAGGATTACCCACCGATCATTCAAGAATATTGGTTTACGAGCTGATTACCAGAATGCAAAAAAGGCATACAAGTCAAAGATCAAACAATGAAGAATGTCTATGAAACCTTTTTTACAAAGGGTGAAGTTGTCGAGGTCCGAGCCTTGGGGATACAGGGAAAGTCGAAATCCTGGAAGGGATGGGCCAGGGACAATTCCACGATATCCGGATATTATGATAACGCCGAGGATCTTGCCCGCGATGCTGCAGTATTAGACGATGCCCTGGCCATAGGGGTATGGTTTACGATCAACCCACCGAACCCGTCTTTGCTCGCCAGATCTCTCAACCGCCTGACGGCCAATCCAAAGAATACCACGACTGATGATGATATCACCTGCCTGCGGTGGCTGCCGATTGATCTCGACCCCAAACGGCCTGCCGGGATATCGGCGACTGAGGCCGAGACAAAAACGGCCGGTGTCCTGGCGAAAAAGATTACTGAATACCTAGAGCAGAGCAAGTCTTTTAATTTTTCACGAGGCATAAGGGCTTTTTCAGGGAATGGTTATCATATTTTATACCGTTTACCTGATCTGCCGAATGATGATACACATCGAGCATTGATTAAGCGGTGTGTCGAGGCACTTGGCACTATTTTTCAGAACGAAAGCGTTGATGTTGATCAAAAGGTCTATAATCCCGCACGAATCGTAAAGCTCTACGGTACAACCGGCCGGAAAGGTGATTCCACGGCAGAACGCCCGCACCGAGCGAGTTATCTCTTTCCGGATACGCCTGAGCGGTTTGACGATATCCCTGTTACCCCCATAGAACAGCTCAAAAAGCTGGCTGCACTGGCCCCGGAGAAATCTGCCTATCATCCCCCTTCCCCTTTGCATTTTCAACAAAAAACCACTCAAACAACAGGCAAGGCAGGCCCAATGAGCTACAATCTGGGTACCTTGGATGTAGCCGCGTATCTCACACATTATGGCCGAAAAATCATAAAAGTGAAGGAAGAAGGGAATAAAACGAGATATTGTTTAGCAGAGTGTGTTTTTAATTCGAATCACAAAAATGGGCAGGCATCTATTGTAATATGGACGTCTTATCCATGGATAACCTATCAATGCTTTCATGATTCGTGTACTGATAAAACATGGGAAATGGCTAGAAAAGAGATTTCGGATGATGATCCAATTATGCAGTTCTATTCAGGCTATGATCCCAATTGGGAAAAGAACAAAAAAGCTGCAGCCAAAAAGCTGAAAAAAAAAGAAGCACCGATTTCTCTTACTGATCCTGAGCGACCTTTTCTAAAAATAAATGATAAAGGCCGGTATACATGCAATCCAGCAATCTTTGCCAATTTTTTAGAACATGAATTTGTACCTTTGTTTAATGAGGACGAAGTAGAACTGAAAGCTACATTTTACCACTATTACCCCGAAGGAGTGTGGAAAGTAATTTCAACATCAGAGATTAAGCGTTTTGCTCGGAATATATTAGGTGATGATGCAAAACCAAAATGGATTGATGATGGAATAAAATTACTACAACATCAAACCTATCGACCGCAAATAGAGCTAGAGAGCGATCCGATGATTATTAATCTCAAAAGCGGTATGTTTAACCTTATTACACATGAGCGCTTTCCTCATGATCCTAAATATTATAGTCGTGTACAATTACCTGTAGAATGGGATACAGATTCTGAATGTCCTTTGTGGATGGAAACATTGAAGCAAATTTTCGCTGATGATCCTAAAAAAATAGATGTATTACAGCAATTTTTCGGCTATTGCCTGTATCCCAAAATTATCTTTCCATGTGCCCTATTTCAAATTGGAGGTGGCAGTAACGGAAAAGGAACAATATCTCAGGTATTAACGTGGATGTTAGGTGAGGACAATGTAAGCAACATTAGCCTTCAGCGAATGGAGGAAAAGTTTGGGATCGCTGAATTACGAGACAAGCTTTTGAATGTATCAGGAGAGACAATTACTAAGCCGTTGGAGGTGGCTCGTTTTAAGGAGATCGCAGTTGGTGAACGAGTTCAAGCTGATCAAAAATATAAACCTGACATTAAATTTTACCCAATTGCAAAACACATGATTGCTATGAATGATTTTCCTGGAGTCAAAGATAAAACGACTGCCTTTTTTCGCCGGATTATCGTACTCGAATTTACCCAAGAATTTACCAAAGATAATAATGATAAAAGACGAAAGGAAAAACTACGAGAAGAGCTCTCAGGGATATTTATGTGGTCGATTGAAGGTTTAATAAAGGTGCTGGAAAAAGATGAAATTGTAGTGCCAGAATCGGTGGTACAGGCAAAGCAACGCTTTAGATCAAGAGTAAATCCTGTGTTGACGTTTGTTGATGAAGAGTGTGTTGTGGATTGCGGCCTGAAAGTATTGCCAAAAAAAATATACGATGCATATCTTGAATGGTGTGATGAATCGAAAATTAAAAATGTATTAGGTAAGCAAAGATTTTATGAGCAGATTCTACTAAATTTTTCTGTGACGAAAAAGAGAATTGATACCAAAGATATGTTTTATGGGATTGGTTTATTAGATTGATATTTTATTATACCCCTTTGCCCCATTTTAAATTATTAGAGCTCATTACATGTTTTTTTCATATATAATACATGTTTTTTTCATGGTTTTTTCATACTTAATTTGTTGATATTACTGGATATTACATGGTTTTCATGGTTTTAAGCGACTATCCTTTATATATGTGTACACATATATCTTTATTTAATTTTTTTCTTATTTAATAATAGGAAATAAAGGGTCAAAAACATGAAGTAGTTGAAATCATTAAAGAATTTACATCAAAAACATGAAAAAACCATGAAAAAACCATGAAAAAAGTATGTAAGAAAATAAAGGTTTTTGCGGCACAAACGTGACTGCTATAGATCGCATGTATTTATTGTTGAAGTTCGATAATGAATAAAAACAACGTATAGGTGGATAAATCTGAAATTTTATTTGGCAAAAAGGGAGGCTTCATATCCAATATTCAGATAATTACATGTTTCTGTTGGTCTTTTATAGAATAAAAAGGGGAATGGGGATAGTAAATTATTGAGATTACAATAAAAAAACGGAGGTATTGAAATGAATAGTTTTGAGAAAGTGGTAAGTATTTTTGAAGCAATAACAGAAGAAACAAACAATAATAATGTGGCAGCAGCTATTTTAACGTTTACTACTATATTTGATGAACATATCAAAGATATCGATCATTTCCTATCTTTAGGGATTCGGCATGGACTATTTGGGAAAGATGCGGAGGAAAATGTTACCATAACTGATATTGCTTACGCTTTGTATGAGATTGCTGACCAGAATGGTAAAAAGCTGGGGATTTCAAAAATGTAAAAGCAGGGATAAAAGCTACAAAGAAAACGTTCGTTTATTATCTCTCTAAAGATACAAAGGAAAGAGGTATTTAAATTATATGAAAGCATATAAAATAAAAAGGATAGAGACATTTTCATTGAAAATTATATATTTTGTTGATTTTCAAATTACTTCTCACGTGTGCACGCAAGGGTATCTTTCTCTCCATTTCACCGGCCCGCAGGCATGGAAATGTGCGAAAAGGCAAAACCGGAAAAGCGGAGACTTGAGTCCCATGGCCCCGTCTCTATATGGTTGCTGTGAAATTTTTAGAACTTTTTGTTGCTATATCACGAACTTAAATGTGGGGGAGTGGGGTCGCTTATAATTATTATTTTTATAATCGGAGGAGGAAGGTTATGAAAAATCAACTGATTGATTTAAATGATCACTTATTTTGTGAGATTGAGCGGTTATCGGATGAGAGTTTGAAAGGAGATAAATTAAAGGAGGAGATCGACCGGGCCAAGAGCGTGAGCAACGTTGCAGCTCAAATTATTAATAATGCAAATCTCGCTCTCAAGGCACAGATGGCCATCAATGACGGGCTCATCAACCGGGCG
>JGI10211J14876_10000898_pt1 | contig 12964 bp, 13 predicted proteins | sample Etolagsediment_FD_14876 | JGI IMG/M metagenome (IMG submission 14876)
CACCCCCAGTACCCCCAGTACCAGGACCCCCAGTACCAGTACCAGTACCAGGACTCCCAGGACCAGGACCCCCAGTACCAGGACCCCCAGGCGGAGGCGCGGGCGGCGCGGGCGGCGCGGGAGGCGCGGGAGGCGCGGGAGGCGTAGGGATGCCAGACGGAGGAGGCGGAGCTCCAGGACCCCCAGGAGCAGGAGCGGCACCACATATTCCACTAACATCCATTGGATTATCAAGTTGTCCCCGAATGGTAGCATTGAGGACTTTGTCTCTTATGGAATTCCACTTGACAGGGTCACCTTTGATGGTAGCTAGAGTGAGACCTTTCAGTTCATCACCAGCTGTTCGTCGAGAGTCAGGGCTTTTCAAGCAATTTTCAATATATGAATTGAGAGCACCACCTTGCCTAGTTGCTGTATACAGGATACACTTAGCATAGGTTTCATTGCCATCATTCATTATGTCAACAACAGTTGAAAGTCCCTTATCTGCACGTATTGCCTCTTTATCTAAGTATTGAACAAAGCTTTCATATTGGGCTGTTAGTAAGACCTCACTTAGTGCTCGTCTTGTATTATCATTGCGGCGAATACCCAATCCTTGCAATACGTTATCGATACGAGTGTCTGCGAGGTAATAATAATTATCTATTTGTTCATCTAAATATGTCTTGTCGGCTGTAGAGAAGTTATAGAAATCAGCCCACTCATCTTTCTTCAAATTAACCGCATTTACCACGGCGTCGTGGGCACGTCGGGCCGCTTTAACTAATACGGCTGACAAAGCCGGAGCATTGGTCGGTTTGACAAAATTCGTAATTTCGTATTGTTGCATGTACGTTTTCAATTGAGGAATGCCGGGCAAGATTTTATCCCCCAAGTCTTGGGCTAACTTATTTATGACTGCTTGTTTTTCAACAGCGCTTTTAATGTTCCAATCAGCTTGAATTTCTTCTTTGATTTGTTGTTTAGCAGCCGCAACGGCCTGAGAATAAGCTGTGTCTAATATCTCACGCCAATAATCTTTCATAACTATCGGTTGAATTGATTCTTCCAGGGATGCCAACTGACGCTTATTGGTTTCATATAACTCCTTAATTATGTTACGACTATCAGTTCCGGTGGCGGGTTTTAATTTGCTAAGTTTAAAAATATCCGTGCTCATCTTCATAAGTGGATAATACACTGAATATCTCTCATATGCTCCTGATATTTTAGGAACTGTATATATCAAGGCAGGCAATAAATCATAGCTATCCAAGGGTACTTCATCTAATTTCAATTCCATGTCTGAAATTTTTTCATTCAAAATATCTGGTATTCTATTTCGAATTAAATGGTGTGTAAATGATTTGGTGTCTAAATACTCATCCAAGGTCGGTAGAGCATTTCGCGCTTCAGTGAGGGCTTTTTCCGCGGTAGTCGTATAGTTTGATAATATTCTATCCAACTCTTCTTGGGCTTTTGTAAACTTGTCATTTATATCAGTATAACCCGTGGCGGATCCGTCCTCGGTATAATTACCATCACTCGGTTCTAGTATTCTCTCTAAAGGTTCGATTTCTCTATCAAGTATTCTCAACTTTGATGCCCTGAGTATTTCTGTTATATTTGCCTGGGCGACAGTAACTGTTCCGGTTGGTACAGCCCTGGTAGCAGCATCAGCATCAAGTTCAGCTTTTCGGTTTTTCAAGTCAGTTAACGCATTTTTCAATTCACTCACAGGTGGTATTTTAAATAGTAGGGTATCTCTAGTCTTTAGAACATATCCACCTAAGCTAGTGTTGGATGCATCCGCCGCTACTTCGGGAGTAAAATCTTTAAACTCAAAAGAGTCCGCTAAATTATCCAGTATGAGTCGTTTTCGGCGCCTAGTTAGATTTTCATCAGCACCAACTTTACCATTTGGTAGAGGATTTTTAATAAAATAGGCCGCGGCTGGGTGTACATATCTACCACTTCCAAAATATTTGAGTAAGTAGCGGGACTCATCAATAGCCGCTAGAAATAGTTCTTCTAATTCTTTACTACCCGTACTCATAAATTTGTTGATGATCGCTTCACATGATTGTTTAACATTGGGACCTCCTCTAACATGACCTGATGAAAAGGTATACAAAAGAGCTATGATAATAACAACAATGATAACCAGTATTAGAATTATTATATAAAGCGGCTCCATGACTTATATTTATTCCCAAAAAAATTCTAGAAATCATTCTGGTTTCTAGAAATTGACTCAATAAATAGCCATCTACGATAATTCTCCCAATGAAAGACCTAAGTTTACTTAACAAACATCCGTCAGATTTACATTTAAACTAAGAAACCTTTTTGAACTTGATATCTCCATCATCTAGCCGGCTTTTGATTACTTCATGCAATATACTACTTTTGGATGAGGGTAACGGTTCTACCAGGCATTTTTTAATCACATTTATATAACCTTTACCCGACGCAAAGGGCTCTATTTCGTTAATATAGGCACGGTTGTAATTTTTACCATCTGCGGGTCCGACGTCAATCCGCATATAGTACACATAAGTAGGTGTTTCAGATAACCTATCCGCAAATTGTTCTTCATACTCACTATCGCTAAGTTTTACAATAGACATTGTATCTGAGTCGGCAATTTCCGAAAAGTACTTGGTACGGAAATGTACCGAACATACATCTAACATATAGTCATTAGGATCAACTCCGCCAGCTTCCAGGAGCTCTCGTTCATGCCTGAGCCGAGCAAGCTTAATATGAACTAATCTATTCATAGCCTTCCAAGCCCGGCGACAAAGCTGCCTAATTTCTTTGGATACATCTTTCCCCTTTACACAGTTATTACCACGACTCTTTCCATCTCTGATATATCTATCATATTTAATGGACATCAAAGTCCGACCATTTATAACATGACATTTAAACTCTCTGGAAGCAATTTTTCTATTGTATTTCTGGGATATGTATATACCCAAATCACGACATTTGGCAGGCGCGGGTTTATTAATAACAACGCATTTATGCATAGATGAATACGGGTACTTTCTGACATCCCCAACTTCCCCTTTAGTCATTATTTGGGTTGTGTCCGCAGGTATCAAATCTTGATCTACTAAGTATTTCGTATAGTCGATTTTCTCAGCAGTTATCTGATTAAAGATCGGCGAAGATGTACTATTTGGAATAGACTTAAAATCTTGGGCTTGGACTTGAAATAGTTCATCCAATTCTTGAATAGGGTTATCTACCCGAGTAATCATGTAACTATCACGTGGTTTGATTATTTGCTCGCTAATGAATACCTTTCTAACTCTAACGGGTTTACTAAAACGGATGCGGAGCTTATCCAAATCGGCAGCCACCCACAAGTTCAGTATAACCCCGCCGGAATGGTGAATGACCGAATCAAGGTTGATTTTTTCATCATCTCCCAAAGACTCATTATCTAATATTAGAATATCTTTCATAGTAAGGGGCTGATCAGTGTTTAATTTTATCAAATAGTAATAATAGTAATTCATAGTCAAATCTTTGCTGATGCCCAATCCTGAATAATCTATATCAACATGCTCTCGGAAAGGGTACTTAATCTCAAATATAGGAGGAGCTCGCCCTCCATTTTTTGGCTTATTTATTAATGATCCCACCACACTCACTATAGTAGTAATCAATAATACAACTACTGCTATTATCAATCCTATAGGATCCATTATAATCTAGCCATAAAAAATAATTACCATTCCCGAAAGGTTTTCTTTTTAGGGCTTGACTAGTTGTTGTATTAGATTATGAGCGCCCTTATAATCAACAAGTCGATCTTTATAAGTTTTATATTAGGCAAATTTACCTTCCATAACTTATATTCATTAAAAAACATTCAACGTTGTAAGAAGCTCAACACCTCATCGCTAAATTCGTCTACCTCATTATACCGCCTAATGTGGTTTAACAAATTAGGGTGATGCATGTCAAAGTACAAGTTCCATCGCACTTCGCCGTCTTCCAATAGGAAAATGTCATAAACATTATAATTGCGCATATGAAGCAATACGCCCAATTGTCCATCCTTGTAATGGAGCCACAAATCACCAAGGATGATGATGATGCTATTTTCAGCAAACGTATTTTCACCACTCACCCAACTTACATTGAGATCCCCGGTAAATTTATCAAAGTCCAACTTTGCTTCATTCACTATGTCGGGATTATTTTCGGGTAAAATAACTCTGACAGCATCGTTAATCAGACTCACATTTGCTTCGCCCACATACTCATCCCAATAGGTTTGGTCCATACGTTTTGTATTTTTTGACACCCATTTTTTGAAAGCCGAAACATCACTAATATGTTTACGATTACCAGATAGCCACCCCCCACAAACTTCTAGTGAGACTTCCATCTCTACAATCTGGAGAATAATTCAATTTTTGTTAAAAACACAATGATTGAGAATTTGTCAGTATAACTGATGTGTATTACGAAAATGTAAAAAACGACTACCCTAGCGCTGAGAAGTACCATCAGATGGTACTTGAGCATGGCAACGCAAATGCAATGTACAATCTTATATATCTTTATGAGGCTAAAGAAAAATACGAAGAGTTGTTTACCTTGCTAGGCGAAAATGTTCAACAAGCCTATCCTTCCGAAGACTTTGGAGATATTTCAGAATCTAGATTTAGATAAATTGGAAAATGTTCCACCATTTATTACATCAACTCATGAGTTACAAAAAAAGTGACGGACAGATTGTCTGCTAATGGTTTAACATCTCGCACAATCACAAGAACAATTTGACCATTTCAAAAGCAATCATAACTGGGAAAATAACAAAAATTGAATTTCCAAATCAGTGTTGTTGCTAACCGGGAGGGTGAAAAGGTTCCAGCTGCTCCCACGGAGCTGGTTCCCCCTTACTGGGAAAATAACCCCCCATCAGGCACAGGGCTGACTGCTAACCGTGCAGTTGAAAAGTCCGCAACAACCAGTCACGCCACAAGCGCGACTTACGTGAGAGACATACTCACAAAGCTCGAATGCGTCTCCGGACATACCTCGAGGGTAAAAATCCCAACAAGTGTTGTGATTAACCGGGAGGGCGGCTTCGGCCACCCCGCGAAAGCTGTTGCGACAGTGAGTAAGGGTTTAGTGACCTAACCGGGAGGGTAAAAAAAGATACCCTCCACAACATACGCTCTTATAGAGCATCTTACGTAAAGGGAATCTCTGAAAAATGCGTAAGGCCCAACCGTGTCTCCGGACACACCACACTAAAGAAAAGAAAAAAACCCCAAACAAGCATAGGCGCACTGAAACAAGCGTAGAACATGCAGCTCGAAATTGTCTGGATGACAACATCGAGGGTAAATAAGAGAAAAAAACCAAAACTTTTTTGTATTTTCTCCCCCAACACAATGCACATGCTCCGCTGTGCATCGCAACTGCTGCGCGTTGCTTAGCCCGCCGAGCCACTCACGCTATAACCCCTTAGAAGGACAGAGTTCGCGGAGCGGGGCTCACAACCCGATAAACCTCACAATAACCACAAAGAAGACCATTAAAAAGATTCTTTATAGACCCCCCCCGGAAAATTTCCATTTTCCGCAGATTTCCATTTTCCGCAGATTTCCATTTTCCGCAGATTGAAATTTTACATAAAATGAAATTTTACATAAAATGAAATTTTATGACCAAAAAAAGATGCCAACTTTTCAAAATCAGAAAACTAGAAAATGAAAAATCATATCATTTCCTTCCGGCAAAGGAACTTTGTCCGGCAAAGATTCTAAAATGGACTGGGTTGATAAAAGAAGAAAGGAGTGGAAAGTGAAAGATTGGCTGGACAAAAATCATCACGATGACTCCAAAATTCAGTTTGTCATTGGTGATGACAGTATGGTTTCGGCAGCATTGCTTAATCCCAAGTTAGATCTATTACTCGTAACCGACTGGGATGATTGCCCTGATGGGCCAAATATGCTCTTTCCTACAGTCTTCCACAAATCTTTTATGCACCTTCCGCCTTGCATGCATAGCTTTCATGCATATGAACTCAAGCAAAAAATATGGCTAGTCTGAAATCGCTGCGAATTTAATCCAACAGGTGAGCTTGCCCAGCCCGCTCGGCAAAGTTTTTTAACTCTTCCATGGGGTGATCAAATAGTTGACAATAATGCAGGGCCAGTGGCTTAGCGACGTCTCTGTTGCCGGCGCAAATAACCATGAAGACTAAACGATAATCCCACCGGCAGCAGTCTCTCTGGAGCCAACGAATGTTTTCAGTGAGGCCATACTTTGCTACATAAGCCACAGTCTCGATATCCATCATGAAATCGACCGGATAGGAATACACTCGTTTGATTTCCGAAAGCGGCCACTTCGCAAAGATATGCCTCAGCGTGTGCTGCTTGGCGGCAAAGTTCGGGCAAGTATAGTCCAGTTTAGTATTTTTCGAAGCGTGTACAATGGGCCACATATCATAGAACTCTTTTTGAGAATCAAACTTGAGTTTTTCATCATCACTCAAATCGTCAACTGCAGTTTTTTGTTTGACAGTGTCAAACACTTTTCTAAACATGTTGAGGCCCTCCATCAATACAGAATAATTATTCAATTTTTTCCATATCTGGAGATAGACAAAATGTCACATATTGTAGTAAATTAAGCACACGTATCCGCCAAGAGGGGGACCGTCGCTCTTCTATAGGTAATGCCGGGTGAGTAGTTTGTACTAACTTTCTATAAGCCGTTGATTTAGCCCTGTCCATTTTCATTAATAAAACTGCGTCTTATACTATGGTTTTTTTGTAGAGGATACTGTGGCGGAAAAATTGATTCCCAATATATAATAAATAAGAAATGTCCTCTATAGTTATAATCGATGAATGGGGGAGCATGTTTGATTATGATGATAGTAATCCGGGCAGTGGAAAAAATGGAACCCTCACTGAGTATATAGTAAATAGCTCTCCTCTTCATGTTTACGCAGACCCCAACTTCTGCGACAATTTTCATAACTATATATGATTATATAAGCAATGGCTAATATAATAACAATAAGCACGGGTCCACCGCAACACACACTTGATACGACGATTAAGACAATTTCGAAATCTATATCTTCTTTTTTGCATTCACTAGTTGCCAGGGTATGATTGCCACATTTCTTAGCATCGGTTGCAGATAAACATTTGTTCTTATCGAAACACCATCTACAATAACATGTATTGATGCAAGATTTGGTCGTTGTGAAGTCGCTACACGGAGGGTTATATGAAGGTAGTCCTGTTACAATAGCGATAATTACCGCTATGGGTAGTAGCAGCCATTTGCACGACATTTTATTATATGATAAGATTCAATTTCCGGTAAATCGCCGCTAGATAAAATAACAGGTTATATTATGTTGCCGCGTGGCAGCTCCGATATGTTGAAGTATAGCTGTGATAGTTTGCTCCGCATTGTTAAATAGACGCATGGTCGTTTCGCGGGAAAACAAAACTGCGCCATATAAACTATCATGTAATTTGAACAACATAGCGTTAGAAGTCAATATGCAAAACAAATCCGGATAGCTTAGAATATATTCATCTAATACCTCCCTATGTATGTACTTTTCTCCTTCGTAAATACAACTTATCTCTCCCTTAACAGTTGAATGCCACACTAAAGCATTCTTATCTTTGATAGCTGGATCAATATACAGATTTTTGTACCAATCACTGTGTATGGATTTTTCGTGTAGTGTCGCGGCAACGTCTTTAGACAATCGCTTAATTTCATTGACAGAATTTGTGAGCTCTTCCCCTAAGCTCAGCGTTTGTAAATATGGTAGTTGGTCGTACAGTAGTCTAATAAAGGCAACCACGCTCAAAGAATTCAATACAGCTTGCTCCGATTCTGTAGTTGATCTCGCCCCACAATGATTAAGTGTATCTGTACAAACATCTATGGGATCCCGGACTTCCATTCCTGATGTGTATATTTAAATTTTGAAGGGTTTTATTTCAAAAATGGCTAGTTTGGCATCTCATATTGTCACGGAAACCTCATCTTATCTAACATTGGAAGATGAACCAACTCAATCCAGTTGTGAATATTGGGTGAAAAAAATATGGCGGTGCTTCTCACGATTCTCTAACCATAGATCCAAATTCATCAATAGTCATTAGCTTTTTGGGTTTATGAGGAGGATTCTCGCGAATCTGCACGCTCATGCGGGCTTTACCAAAGGTAAATTCATGCAAGGGTGAATCCACGTCGCTAAACCAACCGGGCGCATTATTAATAATCTGATTAACACCATGATCAGTTTTTGAGAAATCAGCTATAAAAGCATCCCCCGTATTGAGAATAATTCTTTCCTCACCAAATTGAAATTCGCAAGAACATCCTATACTTATAGACACTCCCCAATTAACAAATGAGTCTTTATGAACAGGCATGACTGATTCTAAATCATATAGTTGGGCATATACTGAATCGAATGCAGGCATGGGTATATCCGGAGCCGTTATTTCCCAAGCGCGACGAGATACATCGATCCACTTAATGGGCAGTTCGTTGCAATTACTACTATCTGTATATACTAAATTGTAATAAGCGAATGGCTGAGCACGATTCGACTTGTTCATGCTTTTATGCTCCTCGGACCCCGTGGATATGTAATAGGTATAAGCAAACAAATCCATTTGCTCATCCTTAGTGAGAAAGTTCTTTATTAGCCAACTGTCCGGAGTGGGCTTGGTCACAGTGTACTCGCGACCTTCATATTCAACAGTTTCTATGTGTTGAATAACGATCAGATCATCCTCGGGCAATGGATTAAGAATTACTTTAACATCCCGCTCGGCGAAGGCCGATGGTGAAAAGTAGTCCAGTGAACCGTATTCTGAATCAGGAATAGTGAATTTCTCAAAGTTTGTGGTAAGTAATGCCATGGCTGCTTTAATTTCATATATAGCAAATTGTTTGCCCGGGCATAAATGTCTACCGGCACCCCATGCTAAAATATCCTTGGGATTCTTAGGTTCCGATGAACCTGTGATGAACCTCATGGGATTATATTTAGTTGGGTCCTTGTACTTATCTTGATTATAAATCATCAGCATAGGTTCACACAAAGCAACCGAATCTACATCGGAAACATCGTAACCGTTGATAATAGTTTTGTCTTTGGGTAATCTTTGTAGGGCAAAGACATGACTGTTAATTCTAGCTGATTCCAACACACACGATTCCAAAACAGGAGATCCAAACAGTGAAGAAATATCATTTTGCTCTAAATACTCAGTTGACTCCTTTTTGACCATATTCCAGGCAGCTTCATTGCGGGATAAATCAATCATAGTGGCGGCCAGACCGAGTGCAGTATTCTCCGAACTAACATACAATAGACAAGTTACGATTTCACCAATCTCACGATTGTTAAGTTTGTATCCATCTTTGTCTTCCCAATCAACACTCTTTCTAAATACTGTCGAAGTACATTTAGTGGGATCTGTCCGATAAGTGTTAATTTCATCATTCATGAGATTAATCATTTTCATGCGATGTTTGCGCAAGCGGCCCGCAAAACCCAACCTGAGCAACCACTTAGGGAAGAAGTAAGTCATCACAACTATTTTATTAAGTAAGTGAGTGAAGCTCATCAAGGCTTCATAAAACTCGCCCTCAATGTCCATACCTATAAAACACCGAGCACTCGTTCGAGATACAAACTTAATCATAGCATCGGCAACTCTAATAGGATCTTTGGTTGAATTTTTTCTGAGATCGTTCATCATCAGATGAGCTTCTTCCATGATTTTTGGGGCAAAGTCGTCGAAATTTACTTTAATAGTCTTCTTGATTATGCTGATAATACGTGGTAGGGCTCGCTTATCATCAGCAAATGCTTCACCGAAGTACAGATTATCAAGTACATCATAAAGGGACATATCGCTTTCGGACGCTTTGAAGAATTCATCTTCGAACTCATGATTGCATACAACAGCGATTTTCTTTCTAAATATCTTAACCATAAAGATGTCTCCATATTTGGCATGACACTGTTGGATAAACTTGATGATGTCTCGTTGGAATTGGAACCCATTTCCCACATATGGTAACCGGCCCGCAACTTCTGGTATTGCCTTGGCACCATTAACTTTGGAACGCCGGCTTCTAAATATATATGCGATTCCTAAAGTGATTGTAATACCAATGAGTATTTCTAATAACATTTTTCAATGAATTTATCATTAACATCTATTCAATTTTTAGATAACTTCACTGACATTATTGTGGATGAAAAATATACAACTTTCACCGGAATAACTTTAAAATTGAACTCTTGTTGATGTTTAGTCATATAATGACGGGGATTGTATATTTAATTCAGCCCAGTGAGCTTGTTGGCACGGATCGTTATAAGATAGGCTGCTCAAATTCTCCTACATTGAAACGCTGCCAAACCGGCTATCGCAATGGGACCAGATATATTTGCATTATGGAATGTGATGAACCCATGAAAGTTGAGACAGAATTAAAGAAAGCATTTGGTGACCGATTTAAACTGATTGCAGGCACTGAGTTCTTTCAAGGCGACGAATTTGAGATGCTAAATCTGTTCTTTCAGATAGTATCTGAAAATAAACGCCCACAAGTCAATGATCCTTTGGAGGATATACATAGGTTGTTTCCTGTCGTACCACCTTCTAAAAGTAAATACGTTGAATTTGTAAATCACATTCTTATTGAAAGACCTGAATGGTATGTTCCAAATACATGGTTACCGCACTCTCTACTTGTGGAAAAATTTAATGAAAGAATTGGCGCTGACGAAAAATCACACATAATTACCAGAAACATGAATAATAACGGATTATTAAGCAAATCTCGTGCGATCGAAAAAGAGCTCGTCGCTGTGGTAAAATTATGAATGTCTTTCTCATGAAGTAATATTCGCGTTTTTTTATTCAAATTAAGAAATTGAAAAAAACAAAAGTATACTAGTGCAAAATGGAAAAGGATTTAGATAAAGTGAGAGAATATCAAGAAAGAGTTAGTAGCATGACAGATGAGGAATATGATATGTTTTTCAGGTACCTACTTAGGGGGGAAGTTAAATTTAACCCTTTGAAGGAACAATATTGTGAAAGCTCAGGCTGGAAAGATGATATATCTGATGATTTGGACACACACAAGTACCAAGAACCGGAAACAAAGAAGTATTTTGAAACGGATAATATTGTCGAGTATTTAAGGGATTGTCGCAACCGGCAAGGAATTCCTACAGCCGCCAATATCCGAGATTATGAATTAGTTCATAAAGATACCAAACAGAAGATGTTTTTCACAACGGATAAGGCATTTGAAGAAAGAATCTCAGATTTTATTAAAGAAGCGACTAAGTGGATGGTACATGAGTTCAAAACAGATCCTCAAATTACGGCAGATGAGTCAGAAGACTATATTGTTGTAGTATGTAAAAGCATTGTGGTTGAGAACTACGAACAAAAGATAGACGTTCTTAAAAGATTAAAACAAAGCTTACCAAAAGAACTGGGGGCAATTCTAGGCGACTATGTGGCTACAGATGTTGCTGAATATGAAAGTATTCCAAGTATAGCAAATCAGACCTATCAAACAGAAATAACAAAAGCATTAATGGCAGCCGGATACAGGCCAAATAGAGATATATTGAGACGCATCCACGAGATGATTCCGACCTACACAGAGGGAATGGGTCCACTTGTTGTGATAAATATATTTAACGACTTTACTGGAGCCACAATTAACAACTTTGGAACAGACTCAATATATTGCCAATTTATAAAGCATATAATCAAAGATAAACCGGATTGGTTCACTCCTGGAGAATGGATGCCTAAAACTATTCTTGTAGAGAAGTTTAATGAGTTATATGGTAAAAATATATCTATTAAATTATTCATGAGATGTATGTACTCAGAAAAGCTAATGGATCATATTTCTGATGGAGAAAAAAGATCTCGTGTGGGTGGAAAACTTCAACGCTTATTTCTTGGTAAAAATATTTGAAATAACTGGTTGTTTTTTTAGATTTCACTTAATCGAAAAAATCTCCAGAAAAATTTAAACTTATTATACAAACTGAGAGCAGACAATTTCAGAAAACTTGTTCCATATATTTTAAGCATCTATATCCTATGAAAGGTCTTATAAACATACTGTTCCATCAAAATCGCCCTCCCATGGAACACTCATGGAACAGAAAAAAGCATTTTTTTTGTTGTTCCATATATTATAAGCGTCTATATCCGTTAAAACTGCTTACTACTATACTGTTCCATGAAGTTCCATCATTGATGGAACACTTTTTACTTATGAAATTCTTAAGTAAAAAATCGGTCAAAAAAATGCAAAGTTCAAGGGGTTCGATAAAATGCCAAAATAGACCCTCCGGGGGCCTACTCGATGCCTTTAAACCGTGTCACCGACCTTATAAGTCACTCACAGGCAATAAAAAGTATGTCTCTAATTACCAGTTATAGCGCGTATAACGGGTTATATCATAAATATAAAAATTACGATATTTTTTAGTACGCTTCCTACGTGGTATATCAGCCGTGGGTGCTAACTAGACATTAAAAACTTCCCCTCTATTAAGCACTTATTGGGCTTATAACGCATTATGAGGATTAAAATTAATCCCGGTCATTTATAAATAAGTCTATTTTATAAAAAATATCAATATCTACATTTAAGCTATTATCATCTCTGTTAATGATTTCCAGATACGTAAAGCCTCTTCGCGGGTGGCAACGTCTCCACGCAAATCCAAAAAGTGCCTACGAGGGTAATCCGCTCGTAAGCCGACTATAACTACATTCGCCCATATATTTAAATCTTCGTCTTCATCCAGGATAAGTTGGCCTGTATTGAATATAAAAGCCTGTGGTGGTTCTGCTTCCCCGACTGTATGTTAATGTAGGTCCCCCCCCCCACATAT
>JGI10211J14876_10000901_pt1 | contig 12950 bp, 8 predicted proteins | sample Etolagsediment_FD_14876 | JGI IMG/M metagenome (IMG submission 14876)
TTNATCGCTCTATATAAAAATAGACAACTTCGAGATGAAGACTATAAAACTTTTATTTTAGGAAAACCTTATGTGATAGGTCCCCTCTATAAAATATCTAAAAAATAATGGCTAATCCAAACGATCCAATCGCAAGGTATACAGAAAGTTTCCTGTATCTACAAAATGCTCTTGATAAAGTAGCTGGAGTTATTCAAGAAAGCATAGACGTTCTTGGGGATAGCCAGAAGGTGTCTAACGCTTTAGGAAGAACCTTCTCTCTAACTTCTGGAGAGTTAGTTCCAGTTATGAGCAAGTTAGAAGGCACTATTTCCCAGAGATTATCTGTTGCTTTTGAGGCTTTAAAGCAAGGAATAGATCTAAACGCTACTGGAGCACTAAAACTAGCAGAACAACAGAAGATTACAGGCCAGGATTACAAAGCTAGTCTTAGGCTGTTTCAACAAGTACAAAAATCTTTAGATTTCTCTGTAGAGGAAACTAATAGTCTTGCTGAAACCTTAACTGAGTCTTCTAAACAATACGGGGTTAGCACCGAGTTTCTAACTGCTTCAATTGAAAAATTAATTCAAAGTAATGAAGATTTCCTAGTTTTAAATAATTTAGGCCCACAGTTTACCGAAGCTGCTGCCATGCTTTCGGCTAAAATAGGTCCTGGATTAGATAAAGATCTAGCTAGAGTCACAAACTTACTTTATACTTTTGGTAGTGAGAATGAGGCAATTTTAGCAAATCTAGGAGCAACTAGTATCCGTGAGCAGTTAGCTAGTAATAAACTAACAGCGGAACAGAGAGTAGCTTTAGAAGAACAGTTTATTAAAAATGCTTCCGCCAGAATTAGTCAGATATCAAGTTCTTCATCAAAAAGCTTAGTTTCTCAAGGAGATGTTATAAAAGCTTTATTTGGTAACTTTGCTGGAAGTATTCAAAAATTAGATCAACAATTAGGTAAAGCAGTTGAACGTACTCCTGAATCGACTCTCACTGACGTTACACAAAGGATCTTAAAAATATTTGATCCTATTAAAGAAAGCTTTTTAAACTTTGTATCTACAAATGAAGGAGTTATAAATGCTTTGATAGATGGAGCTGCTAATTTTGTAAAAATGATTACCAATATTATAGGACCTGGAGAAGTAATAATAGCTGGACTTATTTTGGGATTAGCTGGTTTAGCTTCTGCCTTAGTTCCTGTCATATCTCTGGTAACTCCAGCGATGGCGGCAATAGGAGCTGCTGTTATAGCCCTTATTCCAATTTTTTATGGAGTCAAGGATATAGTAATGCAGAATATTGATACTTTTAAAGAACTAATGTCGGCACTAAAACCTGTTGGAAATTTTATAGTTAGTCTTATTAGTTTTACGTTTTCTCAACTTAAATTCCTAGGATCAGCTTTAGCAAGTATTGGATTATTTTTTGTTAACTTATTTCTTCCTGTCATAAAAGTGGTAGGACAGGCTTTTCAATCCTTAGCAGATGGTATAGACTTCTTGACAGACAAGCTAAACTCTGTGTTTGGAGGAGACGCAGAAAGTAGAAGAAGAGCAAATGAAAATAATACTAGTTTAGGTACAATAGCTGGTAACATACAAGAGATGAACCAAAGAGGTAGAGATGCAGTTAGTCAAGAAAAGGCATTAGATAATGCAGGATCTATTGATAAAATTGCTTCAAAGTATAAAACTTTAGATACATACCTAGAAGCTGGGACTAAAATAGACGCATTACAAAATAAAAACTTACAGAAAACAACAGAATACAAAGTTACAGCAGGACTAGGAATGAGGACCCTTCGTGGAGATATTCCAGTAGTTTCTGATGTTAGAATAGCAGATCTTTCCCCAGAGGCAGCTAAAGCAATTGCTAACTCTATGGATGTGGAGACATTAGGTGAGATTTTTATCAGAGCATCAGATAATAATGGCCGAGTAGTTGCTGACGCTATAAATAAAGAAATGGAAAGAACAGGATTTAGGACTGAATAATGAGTAGATTTACCATTGATAGACAGTTACCTCAAAGATCTTACCTAAAGTACATTTACTACTCTTTAGGTGAAGATGCTCCGTATATTGTAAGATTTCCCTTTTTTGAGAACATATCAATAAATGAAAGTAGAAAAGCAAACTACTCTCAATATTCAATTTTAGCTGATACTGAGTTTGATTTTGAATATATCGGTGCTGAGTCTAGAAAGTTTACTTTAGATTTTGAAGTAAACTTATTACACCTTCTACAGGAGTCCTACTCTTTCAATGAGCTAACTAATCCAAACATCTCTCAAGACGACAACAAAAATAAATTTAAAAGCTTTTATAAAACTAATGTAAATAAAAACTCAATTCCTTACTCAAAGCAATTGTATCAAAAATATTTTTCTAATCCTGATGTAAAAAGTTCAGCAAATACTGTTTTAGATCAACTACTAAATACAAAAATTGATCAGTTTCCTTTTCAACCTCCTCCCGTTTTCAAAGGACAGTTGCCTTTTACTATTAACAATATATTAGGATTACTAGCTTTTACTAAAACTCAAAAAGGGATATCCTCTACTATAGGAAGCTATACTAACTTAATTAGATCTTTGTATAATGCTGAAACTATTACTGAGTCAATTAGTAATTTACAGGCTGGATTATCAGCAGGTGGAGTAGCTGGTATATTAGGAGTAGCGGGAACTATCGCAACATTTACACAACAAGCTATAACAAATGAATTTTTTGAAAATATAGCTTACGTTTTGAAAGTTATAGATCAAATAGTTTATTACACAAATATTGTTAGATCTGGAGTTCTTAGTAAAGGTAAGGGTAGTACAAGCCCTCCTCCTGTGATTTATCTAAATCACGGAATCCTGTATCAGAATATTCCTTGTGTCTGTACTGACTATAGTATATCAGTAGAGAAGGCTTCGACTTACGACTTACCTACTTTACTACCTTATACAATCAAGTTTTCTATAAACCTGCTAGAGTCTGTTGGATATGCTAGAAAAACAGAGTTTTTATTTAGTGAAAGTGGAGGATTAGATCAGAGTTTAGTAACGGATGAACTTGCTCAAAAGTATGAGGAGTTTGTAGGCCCTTTCAATTATGGATGGACTTCTGTAATAAATGAACCTTATTCATTAGATGTATTAGCAGAACAATAATATGGCTACTTCAAATAATAGTTTTGGACCTTATTCGATAGACTCCAATACAGTTACACATAAAAACGCTCAGGTTAGAACCGTATTCAATGCTACCCAGTTCGATAATCTAATTGAAAACTTACAAACAGATTATACTTACACTGAAGGTTATGTTCCTATTGGATTTGAGCACAGACCAGATCTTATCTCCCAAGCGTTTTATGGTACACCTAAAAACTGGTGGCTTTTGATGGTAGCTAACAATATAAATGATCCTTTTGAAGGATTCAATGTTGGTGATAAAATTCTAATTCCTAATGTCGAGTAATGTTTATAGTAGCTTCTACAAATAAAGAAATAATTGAGAAGGTTGATAATGAAACTATTATTTCTCAAGAATTTCTGAACAGTTTACCTAAAGAAGGTATTCTTCTAAACTTGTTTGGAAACTCTGGTATAAGATCATTCAAGCATACTGTAAGTCGTAACACTACAGAAATAGTAATAAAGTTTTTAGATAAAGGAATAAATAATAGCTTTGAAAGTCTTTATGTAAATAGAAATAACTTACAAGTTTTACACGATATAGAGAAGTACGCAAATATTGCTGATATGTTACTGACTGACGACTTCAAAGACAGCTATCCAAAAGAAGTAGATCCTTATATTTATGTTATTTATGGAGCAGGGCCAAACAAATCAGGTCCTCACATTTGTACAATAAAAACTTTCAATATATCCGCTAATAGAGGCGCAGTAGAGTATACTTTAGTTTTAGTTCCAGCAGGAAGAGATTTAGAAGGAGAAATATTTCAAACTATTCAGAACTCTATATCTACAGCCCCCGCCAAATTATATTTTGAAGGATCTACACAACCGATTGATATTAGTAAACCAACCCCTTATGGACTAGATAAGTATTCTAAGATAAATCAAACACAATACGGTCCTGTAAGTCCAAGTCAAGGACAACCTATTGATTATCACCTACTTCTAAAAGATCTAATAAAAAGTTATGTTAGAAATATTACAGGAACTAATAATGTATTAGTATTACTTCCTGATATAAATGTAATTTGTGGAGATAAGCTATATCAGTTTTATGAAAATACTACATTTTCAACTAGAAACCAAAGTCCAGAAGCAAGTTTTGCTCTTTTCAAATTTCTAAGAGCGGAGGATGATAAAACAACTTATAATTTTGTAGATAACTATCTTAGAGTGGTAAACGCAGTAGAAGCTTTTGTAAAAGCTTTTACTCCTGTAATTGAAATTGAAAAAGATTTCAAAAAATCAACCAATATAAATGTACTTGATCCTGGTTTTACTTCGGGGTTTTTCAAGGATCATACGCAGTTTACGACTTTTGAGGAGTATGTTAAATATCATATAGATAAATATATACTAAAATTAAAAATAAAATCTGATTTCCGGGATCGCCCTCCATCCATCTTACGAGATTTATTTAGAACTATAGTTCAATTATCTGATAATGTTGATTCCTATAGATTTAATATTTATACTGAAACCAATTCAAAACTAGTAAATGTAGTGAAACAAGATGATCTAAGCCTAACTGATCTTTTAGTAGAAGATGCTTATGATATAGGAAATCTCCAAAATGTGGGAAGTCAGTTAGTTATAGTAGGAGAAGAAACCTTAATTAATAAATATTTATATGGACTTGATAATCTTTTGGATATTACTAATCAAGAGTCCTCTCAGCAACTTTTAGGGTTTCCATTACATCCTTTAGATTTTGCTGTTTTTGATAATTCTAAATTTCAGAAAAAGGTAGCAAATACTATTTCAAAAAGAGAAAACTTTTTTCCAATATTTGTAGATGAAAAAAATACAACTGAAGGTATAGGTTCAAACCCCTATAAAGGTGAGATTGGTATTATTGATTACACTATAAATGATAAGAACACTTTTAGAGGCAGACTAGAAAATATAAATGTAGAAAAGGCTAATAATACTATAAAGATAGTTGGACTAGCTCCTAAAGTAGTTGCTGATTACCTTGACCCAGAATCCGATACTGATGTTGTAGATCTTAGACAATACATTGAATCCTTATACAATGTATTGAATACTAATAAAGATACCTTAGATAACTTTTTCAAGTCACTAGTCGGCAGTATTTCTCTAAGCAATACTACTCCAATAGAAGGACTTGATCTTAAAGAACTAACGGAACAATTAATATCAAGCATCTTAGCTGATTTAGAAAAAGAAAAAACAGAAAAAGGAACAACTTTAGGACCTAATTTAGTTTACGAAGATTCATTATTTACTGATACAGGTAACCTAAAATCACTAATATCAACAAAGAATAAAGAGTCTTTCAAACTATCTCTTTCACTAAATACTAGATTTTGTCCTCAGTACGGCTCCTATTATTTAATAGGTAAAACTGCCAAAGTAAAAATTTCTCCTGGTCGATTTAGACTCAAAATACCAGAGTATTATACTATTCTAGGGTATTCACACACAATGACTGATAAAAATTTAGTATCTCAGTTTGAACTATTGACACGATAATTATGGATCTTTGTTTAGCAGAAGTTGTTGAAAACTTTGATATAAAAAGAGCAGGAACAATAATGGCTCTTATTTACGGGGATGGAGCTAATCCTCAAGATGTTCTTATGTCTTCATACTATACTACAGGAGAACAAGGAACAATAAAAGCCCCTGCTCCTAGAAAAGGTTCTACAATTGTTGTATGTAAACCAAAAGGATCAGTATACTGGATTTATTTAGCGACCTGTGATGGCTGGGCTTGGCAAGGTACAAATGGAGATCCCCTAGAAAAAAGAACTCCTCTATTTGACAGAGGAGTAGACCGAGGAGGTAAGGATAAGGGAGGATCTGGATTTGACAGTGATCTTGTAATCCAAAATGATATGGGATGTGGTTTAGAGTTATCTCAAACTTTTGGAACAAAGGGTAATAAGGTTTATACTAAACTCTACACAGGAAATAAAAAGTATGTGAGACTTACCGATAGTAATCCAAATGATAACATTGAATTGAATACAGGAGCAGGAAGCTCTTTCAAACTAACGGCTTTCCCTACGGCCTTAGCTGCTCCTCAACAAGGAGCTATGTTAGATACAGTTGGAGGCCAAAGATTTCTAAGCAGAAATGGAAAAACCTGTATGATGGTACAGGATGGTAGTGAACTAAATTTTATCAATAATTCTACAGGATTCAACTGCCTTCAAGGAGCAAACACAGCAACCGCTGGAAACATCAATATGCAAAGCCAGTCGGGTAATATTCACTTATTTACAAAGTCCCCAGAAAGTAAAATATTTATCGAGTGTCTTCCTGGAGAGTCTTTAGGACAGTCAGCAGGGGCTACAAACGATATTGTAATTAGGGCTGGAAATGCGGGAGGTGGAGGAACCGCTGTAGGTCGAGTAATTATAGAAGGTTTTGAGCTACAACTAACTACTACAAACCTATCGGTTCAAGCACTAGGATCTATAAATGTTCAATCTAATGGTCAAATAAATTTTGATGCTGATCTAGGAATCAACTTTAGATCGTCAGGTCCTATAAATATAGATGGACAGGCTATAAATCTAAATTCAAACTTAGCTTCAACCGCAACCGTTTCCAACAGTCCAGGGCAACCTATAAATAACTACGGTCCCATAGGTGTTTTTCAATATTTCTAAATCATGGCTTCATTTGACGCACAATCATTCATCAACATAACAGGAAACACAGGAGCAGATCCAATAACCGCTTTTGGAACTTCTTTTGGAGTTCCAAGCTGTATGCTTAGTTTAGCAAAAGAAGCATTATCTCTTTTACCGTTTCCAGCGTTGGCGCTTATGCAACAGTCTTTGGCCGAGGGTAAGGCTAGAGCACGGGAGTTTATATCAGGATTATATCAAAAACTGCTTACCGAACTTGGTTTAGTAGAAGATGAAAATGGAGGATTCAAATTACCTTTTGGTGCTGATTCAGACATTCTGGCTGCGATCAATGACCTAGTAGCCATGATTGGGGTTATTACAGAGCTTGCTAATGAAATTCAAGATATTATTGAAAATATAAATGATGTAATAGCCTGTTTCAAGCAGTTTGAAGAAATACAAAAAGCACAGGCAGGAAACATCGCAGCCCAACAAGGTTCTTTACCTTTACAAGCAGGTTCTGATTTAGCTTTTGCTAACGCACAGTTAGCCGTACAGTTTATCAACGATGCTAATAGACAGCTTACACTGATAAACGAAATATTTCAAGAGAGATTACAAAATCCTGATCTAGAGCCCTGTATTCCAGATAGTGCTGAGTTTGATCAGTTAGCTGCTGGAAGCAATATTAGAAGATGTCCTATTGAAGATCCTGGATTAGCTCAAGAAGGGGATGGAGTATTTAGACTAACTTATGGTCCTCCTGTAAGTGTCGCAGGGCAGTATGTACTAACCTCTGATGGTCTTTATTATGATTCTCGCTCTGGTGGGCTAGATCCTGTATTTCTAAGTATTTCGGGAATAGTTCAACCTGGAGATAAATGGAAGTATGACTACGCACCAAACTTAGGAGGAAAGGGAGATCAGGTATCCATTGAAAGTCTCAATAAGTTTACTGATAATATATTTGATTTAGACGATATTGATGACAGTCAAGGGATGCAACTTTACTACGATAATGATCACTTTTTAGCGGTTCTTAGACAGCAAAGAGATAAGCACGCATATGATCTTTCAGGAGAGCTACTTGATTTTATTAATGAGTATGGAGAAAACTCAGCTATTGTTAATAACCAAAGACAAGTTATTATTTCTGAAATAGCAAATCATAATGATAAAATTAATAGAAGAAAAAAACAAATTGAGGTTATAGTAAAAGTTCCAAATTTATATGGGGATGAAGGTCCTACCTTTGCTCCTGGAGACATACCAATCAATGATTTTTCCGTATTAGAAAAATATAATTTAGCTGTTGATTTAGAAAAACAAAAAGCATTGATTTTCTCACAAGCTGAAGTAAACGATATAGTATTACCTCTTACTCCTAAGTTTGTAAAGAGTTCAGCAAAAGCACCCTCCATCGGGTTTGAACACCTAACAGTACCTAATGTAGGAAAGGGCAGTATTATTTATAGTCCTTCAGGAGGAACAGAAGCAACCGTATTATCTCTTACTGATCAAATTGCAACTGATGGACTGTTTGCTATTTATAATTTTTTAGATACTAGAACTACACTACCCTCTTCAACAGACTTTAACTTGACAAACTGTGCTACGAATGATATGTACAATAATGCACAGTTGATAGGAACTAATCCTCAAAGTATATTCTTCTCAGGATTAGCAATACCCTATCTAGAGGGTATAGTCAAAAATAAGTCTACATTTACACAAGGAGCCTCTGCACTCGGTAGCGTAGTTAGACTACCCGACACCGAAGAGTTTAGAGAGCTAACTTACAAGAATCAAGGATTCTCTATGGAGTGCTGGGTTCATGTTCCAAATATAACTGACGCAGGAGTTGGCTGGTTAAGTGGAACAACATCATCCTTGACGAAGGTTTTATTAGCTAGTGAGAATACTGGTGTTGCGTCTGGAGTATCTGCGGTAAACTACTTAGGTCAGATTCCTGATCTTGATTTCTTAGAAAATAGGAAAGGAACAGATTTTGTAAAAGGCTTGATTTGTGGATTTACTAGAGATAGAAGAATTACTCAGGAAAATACAGGGTATAGTAATGATAACGCAGAAAATGACCCAGCCTCTTCGTTAAGTTTCTTTATGGCTCCAACCATTTCTAGAGATGCTTCTTCTCTATCTTGGATCAATAATGACGATTGTAATGATGTAGAGTCTTTCTATAAAATGAAAGTAGACTTATCATCAAACTCTTATATTGGAAATGTTTCATCTCAATTTGTTCTTATAGCTATAACGGTAGATCCTCCAAAAGATCTAATATCCTTTTACGCAGATGGAAATCTTTTGACCACCTCTGCCATGTCAACTGTTTTTGGAAATGATGCTAGAACCTCAATAGGTCTTCCCTCTTTCAAGAAACCCAATAGTTTTGAGTACACAACCTCAACTGTTGATGGTCCAACTACAGTAAAAACTGGTCCTAAAAATAACCCTTTCTATACGCCTTGGATTGTTGGTGGAGGGTGGACTGATGGTATGTATTTAAATGGAAACTTTATGGGTGGAGATCGTGGAGGTATAGTAAGCGGTCTTCGAGGCCACATAGGAAGTTTGAAGTTTTACTCAAAGCCTCTAAATACAGAAGAGATTACTCAGAACTATAAAGCGCAACAAGGCTTCTTCAAAAATATCAAAATGTAATGGCAACTAAAGTTACTGAAAACTTATTCGGAACAGTTCCCTCTAACTTTACTAAAAAATCTTTTGAATCAAAAAAGAAAGAAGTTTTTGGTCTAACTTATCCGTTATATAAGTATAAAGAATCTGCTGGATACTTTTCTAAATCGTCAGGAATTGAACTAATAAAAGGAGCAATTACTCAGTTAGTGAAAACTGAAAAAGGAGAAAGAGTGATGCTTCCTAGTTTTGGATGTAGTCTTAGACGATTTTTATTTGAACCTTTAGACGAAAACGTATTTCAAAGTATCAAATCAGAAATAACTACACAGTTTAATAAATATATACAAGGAGCTAGAATTCTAAATCTATCAATTTTTTCAGCAGGACAAGACGGAACTTTTGAAGGCGGCGCTATAAAAGTTTTACTAAGAGTTCAACTTCTCAATGAAGAGTATTCTATATTCGATGTACCAGTAACTTTATCATGAACTTATCAGGAACCCTACAATCAGACTTCATGAAACTGACAAGTTTGCCTAATAGAAAAAAGGCAAATCTTATAAATTTTGCATCTAGTGATTTTCTAAGTCTAAAACAATCACTAATTGATTATGCTAAAGCAGTTTATCCAAATGACTACTCATACTTCATTGAATCTGATTTAGGTATTATGTTTATTGAGCTAGTAGCTTATATGGGTTCTGTTATGTCAATGAAAGCAGACATGCTGGCTAATGAAAACATCTTACAAACTGCTAGACAAAGAGCAAGTGTAAGAAAGCTCCTTGATCTGGTTGGTGTCAAAATGAAAGGACCCCTTTCCTCTGCTGCTGATGCTGCTATTACTTTTAGCAAAACTCCGAATACTGTAACAATTGCTGGGGCGGATAGAGTTATTAAAACTAACTCTCCTGAAGATGGAGAAACCCTGAGTTTTACAGTTTATAAAGTGTCTAATGGACAAATTGATCCTTTAGCAAATGCAACTGCTGATCTTACTTTTGATGTTACAGCGGGTACATACTATGATGATCTAGCTATTCAGGAAGGAGCCTTAGCTACGGAATCAGGAACTTTTGGAACTACAGAGGGAACTAAAAGTATAGCACTAACGCAATCCCCAGTCATTGACGGGAGTGTTCAACTATACATCACTTCCACAAATACTGATGTTGAAGGAGCATATACCGAAGTTGAAAATGTTTTCTTTGCCTCTGGATCAACAGACAGAGTATTTGAAATTGTTTATGATGATAACTACGCAGCAACCCTAGTGTTTGGTAATGGGTTAGCTGGTATTTCTCCAGACGCAGATGCTAGTTATTTTGTAACCTACAGAATTGGTGGTGGTTCTAGAGGAAATATTGCAAAAGAAAGCATCAACACTAATATAAATGTAACTACAGGAACTGGAGCTACTGCCACAATTAGAAACATTTCCTTAGCTACTGGAGGGGCTAACGCTGAGACGGTTGAAAAGGCTAAAAAATACGCACCGCTAACTTTTAGAAGGCAAGATAGAATTGTTACTCTAGAAGATTATAGCGTATTTTCCAATTCTTTTATAAGCACTTGGGGAACCGTGGGTAAAGCAGTAGCAGTTACAAGAAAAGCCTACGCATCCGCTAATGTAATTGATATTTATGTTTTAGAAAAAGCCTCAGATATTCAGTTACAAAAAGCCACTCCAACTTTCAAAACTAGTCTTCTCGCTGCGATAAACAAAAAGAAAATGGCTACTGATGAAGTTGTTATTGTAGATGGATTGATTCGTACTCTAGATCTTGTGGTCACTATCAAAGTAGACGAAGAAGAGAAGAATAACCAGACTCAGATTGTAAACAAGGTAAGAGATAGTATTTTATCCTATATGAATGTCGATAATAGAGAGTTCGGACAGGCTTTAAATATAGCTGAACTAAATAGACAAATTTTTGAAATTGATGAAGTAAGATTCTCAACAGTAGACAATGTAGAAAAAGATATAAAGGTTGATTTCAATGAGATTATTCAGCTAAACAACTTGACAATAAATGTTGAACTTCTAGCCTAATGACTGATCAGTTTTCACAAAACACTAGAAACTATACAAAGACTAATTTTGTAGAGCTACTAGAGCTAATAACTCCTGAATTTTATAAGCAAGAGGATCAAAACTTTAGTGGCCTAGAGTTGAATCCTTTTTCCGATATCATAAATGCTGATATTAGAAAAGCCGAACTGATTAGAAGTGTTGTATCTTTATCATCTATTCCTGGAACGAGGGCTCAAGATCTTAGTAGTGTATCAGGGATTTCTAAGTTTTTTGTAAAACAAAATAATTATACTTATATTAGTCCTTCAAAGTTTGAAGAAAAAATACTACTACCTTTAGGAACTTCATTCAAAAACTTCGCAACTAGTGGAGAGTTTTATAACTATTTGTCTGGAACTCTTTGCCCTTTACTAGTTCCTGCTACATTCGCAGATGACTCAACCTTAGTTGCTAATACTACAACCCTATCAGCACTAACAAACAACTCAAACGCTTCAAGTGTTCATGTTTATCTTACGGAAGCTTTAGGTTGGTTTTACTTTCTAAATAGGGAGTCTACAGGAAGTTTTGACCCCTCTTCCCTTGTGGCTAGAGACTTTGTAAAGGTATTCACGGGAGAAACATTAGAAACAGTAGATGGAGTAAAGGCTTTATCTGAATTTGTATGGAGAAATTATCAAGACTTTGCTCTTTGGAGAAATAATGATCTAATACCTACATCCTTTGTTTCTGGGGCTGCTGACGCTATTTTAGATGCTTCTGACGGAGTTGTAGCTACTTATACCAGCGGAACGCAAAAGTTGGATAGTTTGCTAACTTTTGTAGATGCCGTATATTCTAAGCTATACCTGGATAGGTTTGATTTTGCTGTCAGAGATGCTTTTGAAGATTATGTAAATTCAGAAATCTATCTAGTTGATGAAGTTAGTAGAGGACCGTTACGAAAATTTGAAACACTTATGGGTCTTGCTATGGCTGACTATACAAACGCCATAGAAAACCTAAAATTGATTTATGATGTAAACTCTGTTAGGGAAGATCACTTACAATACATAGCTGATCTAATTGGGTGGAAGCTCAGAGGTAATAATACTGATAAGCGGAGACATCAGTTACGCGCCGCAGTTGAGATTTATAAAAAGACAGGAACTTTAGATGGAATCCAGTCTGCGTTAAATAACTTAGTAACAGAATCCGTTTTAGATATTTCAGGAAGAGCTACTGAACTTTGGGAATCCTATTTACCCTTCTTAGTTTGGTATGCCTTGGCTACAGAGTCTCCTCTTTTTGAGAGTCTAAAGACATGGACTTTGCCCTTATCAAAACAAGCGGGAATAACTGGTTATAGCTCTAGTAGTTTAGAAGATAGTATCAAATCCGTTGTAGATAATATTTTTCTAAATCTATATAAGAAGTATCCAGAGAACTTCATATTTGGTAATAGTCGTTGGGATCCTCCTCGTTT
>JGI10211J14876_10000903_pt1 | contig 12931 bp, 10 predicted proteins | sample Etolagsediment_FD_14876 | JGI IMG/M metagenome (IMG submission 14876)
ACGACCGAATGGATCGCTCCAACCCGTGCACAAGCGAGAACCGCGACGAGCGTTTCGGGAACCATCGGCATGTAGATCAGCACCCGATCCCCTTTCTTCACACCTCTAGCTCGCAGGACCTCCGCAAAGCGATTCACGGTTTGATAGAGCTCTCGGAAAGAGATTGCTTGACTATGTCCTGTCTCTGGACTCTCCCAGATGACAGCGGGTTTTCCACCGCGATCGGACAGCGCATGACGGTCAACAGCGTTATAGCAAAGGTTTGTCTCTCCTCCTAAAAACCATCGAAAGAAGGGTGCTCTCGAGTCATCGAGCACCTTGTCCCAGCGCTTGAACCAGTGAAGTTTCTCCGCTTCAGCAGCCCAGAACTCCTCCGGATTGCTAACCGAAAACTCGTGTGCCTCTTCATAACTCTTAGACATTGAAGCCCACCACCTATCCTTTCGCATAAGCGTGCTGTGGGAAGACAAAGCAGATGCCCGTCCGTTGTTAGAATTGACCTCTCGACAGCCGCAGTGATTCACGATACCGATCCTACCGCTACATTGTCTGCGCTGCCAATAAGTGACGGACAACCCATGACATACCACACTGGCTGCCGCACGCTCTAGAGAAAGGTCATATTCGTTCTAAAATGTTTCTGGTCTTTTCTTGCGGCGCCATATATGTTCTCTTGCTTTGCATAAGCCTCAGAGATATCAGCGTCTCTAAGTGTCTTACTGAGATAGCTAGAGGATCTATGACAGGAATCCGCCATCCTTTCTCTTTCAGGTTAATCGCTACATCCTTTGCTACGCTCCTCATTCCCGTGCATCCGATAACAATTGCGTGTGCCCCGTCTTCTTCAATCGCGGCTAGAGACTCGCCGACAAGTGCCTTCGCAGTCAACTTCTTATTTTTTAACTTGAGAACTGGGATCTTGATATATCGGACAGATGCCATCTTACTAGCCAATCCGGCTTCTGCCGCCAATTTCTCCGCGATAACCACTACATTCTCTAACACTGTGACAATCGAGAATCTGTGCGCTAAATCTGCTGCGTATAGCATCGATGTCCTACCAGGTCCTACCACTGGAATATCCAACCGTTCCCTAACCGCATCTAAGGCTGGATCTCCCATACAGTTAATAATCACTCCTTCAAACCCTTCGTCCTGTGCTTTTTCGGCCAATTTAATGATTCCAGGGGCACAGAGCATTTCATCGTACATTGATTCAATTGAATCAGTGCCGTGCTCGAGACACTCGGCTTCGATATAAGTACCTTTAGAAGCCAACTCCTTTACTTCTATCCTTACTCTTTCTTCAAATTCTCTTGTTGTTATTGGGACTATTATCTTAATTTTCATTCTTCTCCCATTCTCCTCATATAAATACCTTTGTTGCTTAGAGTCTCTTATATATTTGCTATTCTTGCCTTTATAATACTATGCCAGCAATGTACACGCTCCTAGCTTGCTGGTGCATCCAAAAGTGTTGAACAACCTGTCCGCCTTCCCCCTTCTAGTCATAGGCTACCTTTTCATCAGCGCTAGCCGGATGGATCTCTTCTGGCTTAGCACATGCACTCAGTTTCCCAAGCCATTGGCAATTGAGACAGAAGATCCCGCTCCGGCATCCATAACCTAGGTGGCTACGAAGTTGCATAGAGGTGGCATCTTACGAAATGCTCTTCATTTATTTTGAGCATCTCGGGGTCTAGTTCAGAGCAGGTCTCGATCTTTCTTCTGCACCTCGGATGGAACCCGCAACCTGAAGGAACATTTACTGGGCTAGGGATCTCCCCTTTAGAGGGGTTCTTCTTGGGTTTCATAGCTGCCTCCTCTTCGGAGGAAACCGGTATGGAAGAAAGAAGCATCTGAGTATACGGATGTCGTGGCTTCTGGAAAAAGTCCACCGTGCGGGCCACCTCTTCTAGTTTGCCTAAGTACATAATTGCAACTCTCGTCGCCAAGTTTCTCATTATGCTTAAATCGTGAGTAATGAACAAATACGTCAAATTGAGATCTTCTTGTATCTGAATTAGCTGGTTGAGCACCTTAGCTTGCATTGAAACATCCAGCGCTGAAGTAGGCTCATCAAGGATAACAAGGGAAGGGCTTGTGGCAAGCGCTCTAGCAATTGCTACTAGCTGTTTCTCGCCGCCGCCAATCGCCCGAGGATACTTGTGCATGTAATCAACTGGCAATCCCACCATCGTGAGCAACTCAGCAACCTTCGCTGCAATGTTCTTTTTTCTCTGCAGGTGATGCATGCGTAGTGGATGCCCTACGATCTGCTTGACACTTCGTCTAGGATTAAGAGACGATCCCGGATCTTGAAAGACGATTTGTATGTCTTTCTTCAACCTCATTGACCGTATCCTGAAGTCTCTCCCAATATCCTGTCCTTCAAAAAGTAATTGGCCCTCCGTAGGACCGTAGACCCCTACAAGGACATAAGCAACGGTACTCTTCCCCGACCCTGATTCTCCTACAAGCCCAAAAGTTTCACCCAGCATTATCGAGAAGTCGATCGCATCGACCGCTCTGACGATCCCTTGGGAAGTGCGAAAGTACTTCTTAAATCCTCTAATTGTCAGTAGTTCCTCTCTCAAAGGGTCTCCCTATTGTGCCCACCGTGCAGGAAACACGCAACCCAGTGGTCTTTGGAAATCTCAACGAGAGGTGGCTTTCGTCGCTCACATATTGGCATAGCATCCTTACATCTAGGCTGGAAGCGACAGCCTCCAGGTGGATCTAAGTAGTCAGAAATTCTCCCCTCGATGCCCATGGGAATCCCTCCACCAGTCATCTTGGGAATTGACGCCAGGAGTCCCTGCGTATAGGGATTCAATGGCCGGGCAAATAGGTCCTGAGTCTTTGCCGCTTCGACAATATCCCCCGCATACATCACATACACCAGATCCACCATTTCCCTTATAACACCGAGGCTATGGGTTATTAGTATAATTGCCATTCCTTTCTCTTGAACTAGCTTCTGTAATAAATGATGAATTTGGTCTTGTATTGTGACATCGAGTGAAGTTCCAGGCTCATCAGCGATCAAGAGATCTCGCGCCCGTATCAACGAAATTGCAATACAGACTCGCTGTCGCATTCCTCCGCTTAGCTGAATGGGATAATTCTTCATTATTCTCGCTGGGTCTGGCATAGCAACATCTCTGAGAATCTGTACAGCCTTATCCCGATCGCTATATGAGTTCGGAGTTTTGTGGTCTCTAGTCCTAGAGTACTTGATTACGTCCACAATCTGTGTTCCAATTGTAAAGGTGGGATTAAGTGCCGCCGTTGGATCTTGGAAAATCATCGATAATCCACTCATTTGGGTGCGGCGTGCAAAGTGCATTTTGGGATCCAACAGATCCTTCCCCCTGAAAAAACATTCTCCTTTCGAGATGTGTCCAGGTGGAATAGGCAGAACCTGCCCTACTGACTTCACGGTGGTAGTTTTCCCACAGCCTGCTTCCCCAACCAAACCAACCTTTTCCGCCCTTTGCACCGTCATGTTGACCCCATTTACCACCCGGAGAAACCCTTTGTATGTTCTGTAGCCAACATGCAGATCTCTTATTTCTAGGATAGGATCTGCAATCAATTAAACCTCCTCAACAGCGAATACATCGTGCAATCCATCTCCAATTAAATTACAACTTAGGACAACAAGCACAATTGCAAAAGCGGGGAAAACTACCGCCCACCATACACCAGGCAAGAATTTAGCCCCGTCGGCAACCATACTTCCTAAACCAGGTTTTGGCGGCTGGATACCAAGACCCACAAAGCTTAGCGTCGCACCGAGCAAAATAACCCAACCTACATCCAGAGTTACCTTCGTCAGAATAGGGCCGATGCAGTTTGGGAGAATTTCCTTAAACAGGATATGTATTGTGCTCGACCCAGAGACCTGGGCTGATATGACAAAGTATTCATCGCTAAGAGATGAGGTAACTCCATACAATAAACGCGCATGAAGAGGCCACCACATAACTGTGATCGCAAGCATCGCATTCATTATGTTTGGCTCCAGAACCGCGGTTATCATTAACGCTAGCAACAAGGGCGGAACGGCAAGGAAAACGTCCGTTATGCGCATTAGTAGAATGTCAATCCACCTTCCTTTATAATATCCAGCAATTAACCCCACAACAACGCCAAATGGCACCGATATGCCCAGCACCATGATAGCTATCATAAGGGAGAACCTATAACCGAAAATTACTCTACTGAAGATGTCTCTCCCTATCTTGTCTGTGCCAAATAAATGTTTCAAACTCGGTGGTTGGTTGATGTTCGTCACGTCAACAAATGCCTCCGCGTGCTTAGGATACGGAGCTAACAACGGCGCGAACAAAGCACACATTATAATAATAAGGAATAGTACTAGGCCAAGCACTGACATAGGATTGGACGAGTATCTATACCAATATCGTCGACTTGTATCTGCAATTCTGACCGAAAAGTGAACGTTAGATTCTCGCTCCATCTACTTTCTCCTTGTTCCAGCTAATCTTATGTTGGGATTCAGCCAACCAACTATGATATCAACTATTGTATTCATCACTGCAAAAAACACACCAAGGGTTAGGACTACAGCGGTTAAAGCGTTCAGATCCTTTTCGAGTATAGACGTCATACCATAACGTGCTAGGCCTGGCCATCCAGATATCAATTCAACTAAGAAACCATTCACTACCATATATGCAAAACCTGGGCCTAGGACTGACACTGTAGGCACAAGAGCAGGTCTTAAAAGGTACTTGAACATCACTATCCTTTCCGGTATCCCATTGGCTCTCTCAAAAGCAAGCCAGTCACTTTGTCTAAAGTCGATCATGCTCGCCCTTGTAATTCTCGATCCTTGTGCGATACTTGGTACAGCCAACGCAACCGCTGGCAAAATCATGTGCTTTAGTGTGTCAAGCAAAGCTTCGAAGTGCCCTGTTAGAAGAGAATCGACTGTCATCATCCCGGTCAGGACAGGAGGAGGTGTCACCCCGTAACTTAAACGCCCTGTGGTTGGCAAGATAGGGAACAAGTAGCAAAATATCAGTATCAAGAAGAGCAGAAAAATGAAAGACGGTATAACTACACCAATGTATGAAAATCCCCTGGCGACATTGTCTATCCATGTGTTCCTATGCCATGCAGCTGTGATTCCCATTGTTTGCCCCACGACAACGTTAATAAAAAGGGCAAAAAGAATGAGCTCCATTGTTGCTGGGAGCACCGCCTTTATTTCGTCCAGGATGGGGCGGCGAGTAACAAAAGAGACGCCCAAATCACCGTGCAAGAGCCCTTTCAGCCAATGATAATACTGTAGAAAGAGAGGATCGTTGAGATGCATCTCGTTTCTGAACCTCTCTACCACTTCCTCAGGAGTTCTCTGTCCTAAGGCAAGCCGCGCTGGATCTCCCGGCATTACTCGCGCCATAAAGAAGACCAAAAGTGAAAGCCCAAAAAGGACCGCGAGAGAGTAAAGTGTTCTCTTGGCTATGAAGAAAAGAACTCCCATACCTTGTCACCTCCAAAGCCCATCAAACAGAAGCGCTACCCTTCAGGCTCCTGTTTGATAGGCCACTATTCAGCTACTTTTCAGATAGTTCTCATCTTTTTTCAGGAAAAACCTCGATAAAACGAGCATCGAAGTTCGATGGCGATATTGGCAGCGGGTTCTCGAGCTGTAGCCAGTTGACATAGGAGGCTTGATAGGCGTATTTCTGGAACTGAACATGGGCCCAGATAGTAGGGGCTAACTCTACGACCCTATCTTGTATCTCGTAATACTTCGCAAATCTCTCCTCCTCGCCGGGAGTAGCCATTGCATCTTCAATAAGCCGGTCCATTTCCGGATCCAACAACCACTCGCATTGGTCATGGGTGCCAGTAGTGCTTGAGTGATACTTCAAGAGCCTAGCCCCCGCGTCAGGAAATGGGGTTGAGTTCCAGCAAAAAGTTATATGCTTAGTAGTTTCCATCCTCGACTGATTATCAAACCACGTACCCTGTGGTTGACTCGAAATCTCAACCTTAAGACCTATTTCCGCAGCATTGGCCTGGAGTATTAAAGCGACCTTTTCAAGAGGAACGCTGCCTGTCCAGATGGATACCTCAATAGGGTACTTATTGAGCTCTCCAGCATATTTGGATTTCGCGATTTCCTCCCTTGCCTTACCGAGATCCTGATGATACTGGAAGACGTTTGGATTCCACCCTGGTACCGTGTACGGAACCGGACCTCGCGCTTGACTATATCCCGGAAACACTGATAGCGCTGCATCATAATCAAACACCCAACTCAGCGCCTTTCTTACGTGAATATCATCAGTAGGTGGCTTTCTGGTGTGGAACATCAGATCGAGCGTGGACATACTGTCCCACCCTCCTATTTCTACACCCTCAAAGCCAGTCATAACTTGAAGGGACTCCTCTGGTTGCCAACGATCGGATATTTCAAGATCCCTATTCTTCATCCTTGACTGGACAGCCACCGGGTCAATGTTCGAGCCGATTTGGACCAGGTCTGGTAAGTTGGGACTGCTCTCAAATGAATGATGGGGATTCTTCTCCATAAGCAGGTAATCACGAGGCTCGAACTCCTTAATCATATAGGCACCAGAGCCGGCGGAATGAGCTTGGAGGTACTTCATACCGTAGTCACCAAACTCCCCATAAGATCCCGGCGTTTCAATGTGAGCCATGACTTCGTCCTTGCTCACAAGATAAACAGCCGTTAGGGCTGCCAAAAAAGGACCATAGGGAGCTTCCAGGGTAAACTCAACAGTGTTCTGGTCTAACGCCTTAACATCCGTTACTTTGCCCTCGAAAAGAAAAGCAAACTTTTCACCTATTGCCAGCAGTCTTTTGAAGCTGAATGCGACGTCCTCAGCCTTTAGCTCATACCCATTTGAGAATAGGATCCCTGGCCGAATGAAGAACGTGTAGGTCAGGCCATCCTCCGATACCTCCCAACGCTCAGCCACATGGGGCTTAATACCACCTTCCGGCGTTGGATAGACCAACGAACTATATAGGTTTACTTCAGCCTGACTGCTAACGAACTTCCCTTGACCAACTGCCGGATCTGGACTCAGCGGCCAATCCATTACCCACCGTAGGATACTTTCTTCTCCTTTGGTCACTACAAAAATCCCCAGCACCAGTATAATCGACACAGCAAACAATGTTACAATACATCGAAATCTTTTCATTCCTCACCTCCACAGTTTTTTTTTCGTTACTTCCCTCGTAGACTCGTAAGAGTTCTCATCCCTATGCTCGCCTGTATCACCTCCCTTAACGTAAGTTCAGGTTCTAGTGGAGTGGCTTTCATAAGGCTACATGACCAATTCCTAGACTGAGCGCACTTTCTCCCGAGGAAGCATATAAGTCAATTTGCTTTGCTTCAAACTAAGAGATACCAAAGACTCTAGAAATTTGACGGGCACTCCCACTGGGTCTATAACCGGTATGTCGTATCCATCCTTCTCTCTTAGCATACGATATAATTTTGGAGCAATTGCTGTCATGCACGTAGCTCCGAGGACAATTGCATGCGCACCATCGGTTTCTACGCATCTTTTTGCCTGTTCGTATAGGCGGTTGATGCCTTCCTCAGATTCCCGCGCACTCTTCATGCTTGCGACGCATACGTCAATATCTCTTATTGAAGCAAGCTTTTGAGAAATTCCCAAAGCGCGCGCTTGATTCTCAATTCGAGGGACTGCGTTTTGAAGGATCGAAACAACGGAGAATCTTTGCGCAAGGCCTGCAGCAAAAAGCATTGTAGATTCGGCAGTACCCGCGATGGGAATATTCGCCGCTTCCCGAGCGGCCTCTAAGCCCGGATCCCCGAAACAACTGATGAGAGCACCGTCGTATCCTTCCTCTTCGCCCTTTCCCACTTCTTCCAAGACCCCTGGGACAGCGAATGCTCCATCATATTCACCTTCAATTGAATCAGGACCCTTTTGTATATGGACGCATGTGATTTCCGTATCGCGGCTGGCATATTTCCTAGCAGTATCTTCGGTGATCTGATCAAGAAAACGTACTTTAAAAGGCATTACTATCTTTATTTTCATAGCACATACCACCACCTTCCAGTTTTGTCACTTTTCTGATAAACCTTAATCTTGTTCCTACCCTATCTCGCTCTGCAAAAGTCCTCTTCACATCCTACAGCACTATCAAGTACTACGACTCTCCCCGTCATACTTAAGAGAGCAGCCTCAGTTTGCTTTTGCAGATATTTAGGGGACAAACCTTGATGAAATTCATGTCTTTAAAAGATTTTGCCTCCTCTCTATTTCGATTATCAACAAAGGGGAACATTTTGCTATTATATGGGATCTCCTCCCTGACTGATCTTTCTTTCTGCCGCCTTCGACCTTACGCACAATATTCCTTCCTTCCCAGGTCTCCCCATCCTAGCTAGGCTGCTTCTTCATACGCCTATCCTCCCAAAATAAAATCTCGCGGCGCATGTTCCTGAAGTGCTGCATGTAGCACTTCCGTGCCAAAGAGGGATCTCGCGCCTTGATAGCTGTTAGAATGGCTTTGTGGTCCAAGAAACACTGTTGACAGTTCTGTTCAGAGCAATGGTACTCGTGAATGATCTTCCGCCAGAGGCGGTCCTCTTCATATCCTATTTTCATGACTTCGTATACAGACCCAAGCATCGCAACGGCAACATCATTATTAGTCGCTTTAATGATACTAAAATGAAATCTAACGTTGTTGGCAAAGCACTCATCGAGGTTTTCACCTGATGCTAGCCTCATGAACTCCAAATGTTTCTCCATGCTGCTGATCTGTTCTTCCGTTGCAGTATCTACTGTCAGGACAACTATCGCTGGTTCGACGCATTCACGAACGATGAAAATGTCAAATGGATTCAGTGTCTCTTTATGGAGAACCCTTAGCGAATTCGAAAGGCCCTCTGTCAGGCGCTGAACGTTCTTCACAGCACTTCCTTCGCCATGCCTTGTCTCAACTAGGCCCTGAAAGCGAAGAGCCGTTATTGCCTCACGGACCGAGGACCTGCTTACGCCTATTTCTCTCGCTAGCTTCTCCTCAGAAGGAAGCTTATCCCCAAGGCCATAGACACCTTTGGAGATCTCAGAGATAATCTGCTCAACAACTAGCTCACTCTTTCTCTTACTGGGTACTTTCTCAAAAACGATTGTCCACTCCTCCGTTCCGAGTAGCTAGCGTCCAAGTCGTATGTTGTCTAACAACCAACAACATGATATACTAAACCCCGTACATTGTCAAGGAGCGCATTGCCTCACGAAAAAAGTACACGAAATCGGATCGTTGCCTCACCTAAGAAAAGTACTCGAAACAGGAGGTGAGGCTACGGTGGTCTCCTAGCTTCCGTATCTGCTGAGCAAGGAGACAACGATGCCACTAACGATGAAGGAGAGGCAGGCGGTAACGAAACAATTGGCCACTACGTACAACCGGGCACCAAAGAAGGAGAAAGGGAGGATCCTCGACACGTTGATCGATCTCGCCGGCTACAACCGCTCCTACGCTGCCCGGGTGCTTCGACAACGGGAAAGACTCAAGCGCGCAAAGCCCGTGAAAAAGAAAACGAGGAGACACAGACCGAGGAAGTACGATCGTGAGGTGTTGGCCGCGTTGAGGTGGATCTGGGTAATCTGCGACTGTATCTGTGGCAAGCGATTAGCTCCCTACCTTCCCGAGATCATCCCCGTGTTGGAACGGTGTGGAGAGTTAGCAATCAGCAAGGAGGTAAGACAGAAGCTAGTTGAGATTAGTCCAGCCACCATCGACCGACTTCTTGCTTCGGTGAAAAAGCAGTACCAGTTGAAAGCGAGATCGACTACGAAACCGGGGACCCTGTTGAAGCACCAAATCCCTATCCGTACCTACAGCGAATGGGATGAACAGCGGCCCGGATTTGTGGAAGTGGACCTGGTCTCCCACGAGGGAGGGGACCCAAGAGGAGACTTCATCCAAACCCTGGATGTAACGGATGTGCACACAGGGTGGACCGAGACCAGAGCAGTGAAGAACAAGGCGCAAGTGTGGGTGTTTGAGGCGCTCAAGGAGATTAAGGGAAAACTCCCGTTCGATCTGTTGGGGATTGATTCTGACAACGGCAGTGAATTCATCAATGACCATCTGTTAAGATTCTGTCGAGAGCACCAGATTACCTTCACCCGCAGCTGCCCCTACCGGAAGAACGACAACTGCTTTGTGGAACAGAAGAACTACTCTGTAGTGAGGAAAGCAGTGGGGTACCGTCGTCATAATACCGAGGAAGAACTAGCTGTGCTGAACGAGCTCTACGATACTCTTTGGCTGTACACCAACTTCTTCCAACCGGTGATGAAGCTGATTGAGAAGACGCGCATCGGGAGCAAGGTGAAGAAGAGATACGATCGAGCAAGGACGCCGTTCCGAAGGGTGCTGGAATCGTCCTTGCTTGCCGAACGAACCAAAGAGGAGCTTAAGCAGGAATACGCGGCCCTGAACCCCGTGGAGCTGCAGAGAGAGATGATGAGGCTGCAAGACCGATTGAGCGCGGTGACCCAGTCAAAGAGAAATGAGAACAAGGAGGATCAAAACGTTAAAACTTTGGAGTACATTTTCTCCTGAGGCAACGAATGAGCCTTCGAGTACATTTTAAAATGAGGCAACAGGGAGTGTGCATTGCCACGCAAAGAAAATGTACGAAACTCGATCGCTATCCACAATCGTAAATCTACACGCTTTGGCTGTGGAACGGCGATAATCGGGACATGTACTAAGACACATACCACGTGCTATTCACCCCAGCGTGACGTAGTTATGAACCTTGAGTTGCCATATAGACGTCTCCCCGACAGGAGAAAGCAGTAACTTTTCGAAAGGACGACTCTGTGAATTCAAAGCTCTCAATTGACAACGTAAGAAGTCAAATCGTTGGTGTCGAAGCAAAGGTTCCTCTTCTCGATGGAACGCAGACCACCTACATCAATTTCGACAACGCTTCTACAACACCCGCATTGCGACCTGTCCTCAACAAGGTTGAACAGTTCTTGTACTGGTACGGAAGTATAGGACGAGGAGCGGGACTAAAGAGCCAGCTGTCCACTGATGTCCTGGTACAGGCTCGGGAGACGGTACTGTCATTTGTTGCGGCACATCCGGAAGCTCACACCGTTGTTTTCGGGACAAATACCACCGATGTACTCAACAAACTTGCATGTCGACTACCCTTCTCAAAAGGCGACATCGTCTTGTGTTCTCTAATGGAGCATCACTCAAACGACCTTCCATGGCGTCACGTCGCGGAGGTCAAGTACATAGGAGTATGTTCCGATGGATCTCTGAATGAGGATCACCTGGAAAGGCTGCTGTCTAAGCATGCTGGTCAGATTCGTTTGGTCGTCATCACCGGTGGGTCCAATGTCACTGGCTATATAAACCGAATCTACGACATTGCTGAAAAGGCACACGCCATCGGGGCGAGAATCCTAGTAGATGCAGCCCAGCTTGCCTCCCATCGCAGGATCGAAATGGGATCTCCTGAGACACTGCGGAGTATCGACTTTGTCGCTTTCTCTGCTCATAAGATGTACGCGCCGTTTGGGACAGGTGTGTTGGTCGGCTTGAAGGAGGTGTTTTTACAGGGTGAGCCGGCCTCCGTCGGTGGCGGTACTGTAGACCTAGTGACGACGCAAGATGTACGCTGGGCTGCTCCTCCGGCAAAGGAGGAAGCAGGTTCTCCCAATGTTGCGGGAATTGTGGCTCTTGCCAAGGCCATTCAGTGCCTGGAGGAGATTGATCTTGAGGCAATCGCTCGCCATGAGGCGCACCTCACTTCGCGCCTACTGAGTGGCGTCCAAGAGATAGATGGGATCAGGATTCACGGGGATGGCAATCCGAGTCACGCCTTCGAAAGGTTAGGAGTCGTGGCAATAGAAGTTGACGGGATGGCCCACCAACTGGTCTCTGCCATCTTAGCAGCTGAGAGGGGGATTGCCGTCCGAAGTGGCATGTTTTGTGCCCACCCGTACATGTTGAACCTCCTCAGCTATCCGGATGACGGCGTTGCAGCCCTTGAGTGGGAATTGGAACATGGGATTCGAGCTCACCTCCCAGGTTTCACCCGAGTGAGCTTTGGGATGTACAACACCAAGACCGAAGTCGATGCCCTAATCGATGTCCTCGACAGAATCGTTCACAAGGGCTATGTAGGGCAATACGTTCAGGAAGAGGATACAGGGAGGTTCCGCGCAAAGGGATTCAACCCTCAGTTGAATGAGTTCTTTGACTTACGTAAGTAGTGTCCTGTTTTGAGAGCAGCCGAATCGCCGGCTTCCGATAGTAGCCAGTAACGCAAAAAACTCGTCCAAGTCACGCGTCTTCTTTTTACGACGTGCTTTGACATACTGCGGTGGCCTGCCCCGAGTAGTCAGTCCACTCTTTGAGTTGGACTCGTCATCGTAGGCGATCGGAAAGGAACGCATCTGAGAGTTATTGAAACTGCGTTTCGAGATCCCTAGGAGCCTGGGGGACTCGAACTGCCGGCTCCCATCTCGCTGCTTCCACAGCCAGCAACACGACTTCTGCCAGGAAGGTTAATCCGAGGATCAGATCGCGGACATCATGACAGGAACAGCGGTTTCGCTGCTGGTTGGGAGAGGAGGATTCGAACCTCCACTAACAGGGCCAGGGCCTGTCGTCCTGCCATTAGACGATCTCCCAAGGATTCACTCAAATGGTAGGCAACGCAGCGGCGACTGTCAAGCATGCAGTTGCGTTCAAGTCCGCATTGGCGCTAGAATGGAGGTGTTATGACCTCGATTCGTGAGCCGGTGGTTGCCGGTACCTTTTACCCGGGAAGCGCCTCCGCACTTGATGATACCCTCACCCGGCTGTTTGGAGAACCTGTTACGGCTTCCGAGGATGCTCT
>JGI10211J14876_10000904_pt1 | contig 12921 bp, 10 predicted proteins | sample Etolagsediment_FD_14876 | JGI IMG/M metagenome (IMG submission 14876)
ATAGAGCGTGTTGCCAGGTTAAGCGTGCCGGTAAGTTTCATTGATTGATTCGCTATCTCCAGGTCTTCCTTTCCCTCAAAAGGAAAAAGGCCTAAATGAGAAAAACGGCCCATAAGTACCACCTCAGAGACCAAAAATGAAAACCGAAAGATTTCCTCCTGTGGTACCATGGCAATGCGTCTGGCGATATCACTTCTTCTATGCCTGGATAGAGGTTTATTGCAAAGAAAGATCTCACCCTTCTGTATCTTGAGGAGGCCGTCCATAATCTTTAACAAGGTGCTTTTGCCTGATCCGTTTGGACCTATTATCCCTACAATCTCACCCTTTTTAAGCTCAAAATTGATTCCTTTAAGACACCACTGGCTATCATATCTAAAATAGACATCTCTTAGGATCAACTCTGAGTCCATTGACTTCCTCGTGACTTCAAAAGATATATAAAGAAAGGGGCCCCTAAAAAGGCGGTGATTACCCCTACTGGCAATTCACTGGGAGAGATGATTGTGCGTGCCAATGTATCCGCTGCTATCAAAAAAACAGCACCCCCAAGGGAAGAGGCAGGTATCAACAGCCTATGATCAGAGCCAAGAATCATCCTCATCAGGTGCGGCACAATCAGACCAACAAAGCCTATTATTCCAGAAAAAGATACAGCTATACCGATGATTAAGGATATTCCAAGGAATGATATCCATTTTAACAATTCTACCTCGACACCCATCTGAAGGGCAGATTCCTCACCTCCTACTATAAGATTAAGATGACGAGAAAAGAGATAAATTACACCTGAGACAATAAGGATAAATGGAAGGCTGATTGATAGTTGAATATATTTGCTTTGTGAAAGATCACCGTACAGCCAGAAAAGCATGGAATGAAGCCTGCTATCACTGGTAGTGGTAACAAAAAACATTATCACAGCTGTAAAAAAGGCATTGATGATTACCCCAGTCAGAAGCAAGGTCGATGATTCAAGCCCTCCATGACGGCTGCTTATACTCATCACCAGTAAAACAGTAAACAATGCGCCCATGAAGGAGAGAAGAGGTACACCAAAGGTAAATCCATACCCCAAAAAAATCCCTATAATGGCTCCAACTGCGGCTCCACTTGAGATACCAAGTATAAAAGGTTCCGCGAGAGGGTTTCTCAGAAGTGCCTGGAATACGACTCCCCCAAGAGAAAGAGTGAATCCAACCAGGCCAGCCAGTATGATTCTCGGCAACCGTATCTTGAACAGAATCATCCATGCTGTTTGATCAATGGATTGATAGCCAATTAACCACGTCAGAATATCTTTCAAAGAGATCTTTGCAGGACCCACACTTAAAGCAATAAGGGCTATAAAAACGAGCATCCCTGTTAATATAAGCCCTGTGTATAGCACCTTTAAAGGCGTTATCCCCTGCCTATAACGCTCTCGCTTGCGAGTCGTGTGAATCTGTTCTTCATTGCCTTTCATATTATTCCATGTGCTGTCAATCCCGATAAAGCGGGATTGACGGTGGTCCGCAGATACTCCCCCATTCTATTTCTGGATGTATTAATTTTGCCATCTCTTCTAGGCCAGTAATTATTCTTGGAGCAGGCCTGTCTATTAAATCAGAATCTATAAGATACACTCGTCCTTTTTGGACTGCAGGCAAAGTAGGCCATAGAAACCATTCTTTTCGTGCCTTCTCAAACTCTCCTTTCCTTTCCATAGATGAGATGATTATCGCATCCGGTCCTTTTTTTATTACCTCTTCCATGTTTATTGTTGGATACGTAATAGGCTGATCCCCAGTCATATTTCTTCCACCAGCAAATTGGATTATGTCATGATGTATTGTGCTCTTATTTACACTTATAAGCGGTTTCACATTTATCACCAAGAGGATCAGAGGTCTTTCTCTATGTCTCACTGCTTTCATAACTTTTGTAACTCTTTCCCTGAGGCAATTAACCAAATGTTTGGCCCTATCAGGCACACCACATATGGTACCTAATCTCTCTATTGTATCTAAAACCTGATGTACCTTTCGAGGATTAACAACATAAACTGGGATACCTGCCTCTTTAAGCATCTCGACATCTTCTTTCTTGTTTCCGTCAGCCGTAGCAATAACGAGATCGGGGCTAAGGGTAACTATTTTTTCAATATTTACATCTGTATAGACGCCTACCTTTGGTTTTTCCTGGGCCTCTTTGGGAAAATAGCTAAATCGGGTAACGCCTACAAGCCTTTCTCCCAATCCGAGAAAAAATATCATCTCTGTAATATTTGGTGCTAAAGAAATAATCCTTTTGGGAACAAAGGGTATCGCCACATTTCTACCCAAAGAATCACGAAAAACAGCCGCATATGATACTAGAGGAGCTGAGAAAATAAAAATAATTAAAAACACTTGTACAAAAACCTTTACAGCAAAATGGCGCCGTGTCTGTTTTATAATCATTTATTTTCTTGTCCCTAAGGTTATGAAGGTCAGCCTGTGATGACCTTTCAGCAGTATTATAAAAAAAGTCCTTAAATCCATATGGATTTAAGGACTGCACCCTGCTTCCTTGATCCTTAAATAATACAATAGTGGCAGGTCTTCTGGCTCTCCCGACCTCATGGCTAGCCTTCCCACCCCTGCTGAGTCAGGGGCAGTGACGTTAACCCTCATTGATTGAGTGTATACCAGAGGTAACATTACCTGATTTTCAGGTACGGGATTACAGCGGCGGGACCGTTCCCGATTCTAACGGGATTCCCTTTTAAATCATCTTGATACCACTAACTGTAGATCAAAGTTAAACTTTGGCCTTCATTTCTAAAGGAAATAGGTTAAAATTTTCTAATCTTTTTTCGGAGTCTTTTGGCCGCCTTCGCCTGTTTCTTTTTCTTTTGTACGCTCGGCTTGTCATAAAATCTTCTTTCCTTTATCTCCGAATAGAAACCTTCTTTTGAAAGCTTTCTCTTTAGATCTCGTATGGCCTTTTCTATTTGATTATTGTATACAATTACTTTCATATCCATGGAGCTAAACACTCGAAACGTCAACTTTCCGATAGCTTAACCCCTTTTTAGCTCACCTCCCTCTTTAAAAATATATTCTTGAGAAAATTGCACCAGCCTTGTCTTCTCACTTTTGATTATTTTCACAACAAGGTTTGAATTATATATGCAACTAAGTAATTGTCAATACTTTTATTTTTTTACTAATTTCTCTCCAATCTCGCAACAGTTTCTATATGATAGGTATGTGGGAATAAATCAATTGGCTTAACCTCTTCCAGTGTATATCCTTCTTTTAATAAAGCGACATCCCTGGCCAAAGTGGAAGGGTTACAGGAAATGTAAATAATTCTTTTAGGTAATAATCTAAGTATCCGGTCTATCACTCCTCTATGCATCCCAACTCGAGGCGGATCAGCTATTAACACATCTGGTTGAATTCTAAATTGGGATAAAAACATTTTAACATCCCCACAAAAAAACTCACAGTTATCTATCCCATTCAACTGGCAATTCCTCTTGGCATCTGCTATTGCTGCATTCGATATATCTACGCCAATTATACGTGCTGCCTGGGAAGCCAAAAAGGTAGAAATTGTTCCTATCCCGCTATAAAGATCAAAAATTGTCTCCCTTCCTGTTAAAGAGGCGAAGCCCTTTACCGACCGATATAATCTCTCTGCCATCAAAGTATTGGTCTGGAAAAAGGAATTCGCTGATATTTCAAAGGTGAGCGTCCCTATTTTATCTTTAATATATCCCTCACCCGCAAAAACTTTTTCCCATTCGCCAATTGCTGTCCCTCCTTTTTTTGTATTAATATTATTTACTACAGTGGCAATCTCATTAAATTTGTCTTTAAGGATCGAAGATAGAACCTGAATAGGGGCATCTCTCGTTTCACTTGTTATAATATTCACCATCCATTCATCAAAGGAATAGGAATGGCGTAACATGAGATAACGCCAAAAACCCTCATGAGTCTTAAGTCCATAGACAGGCATTCCGCTCTCACGTATATATCTTTTTGTCTCACGTAAGATCTCATTGCCTTTTTCTTTCTGAAGAAGACATCCCTCTATGTCTATGATCTTATCAAAGGTGCCTGGGACATGAAGACCAAGAGCGAAACTAGTATTGTCCTTTTTTTCATCTATCTCTTTCGGCAACAACCACCTTCTGTCTGAAAAAGAGAATTCCATTTTGTTTCTATAACCAAATATCTGCGAAGATGGTAAAGTTGGATGCATTGTAAAATCAGTTACCATGCCAATATGATTTAACAATTCCGCAACAAGGGCATGCTTATATTCTAACTGCTTTTCATATTCAATGCATTGCCAGGTACAACCACCACAAAAATCGCTGTAAGGGCAAGGGGCAATAATTCTATGGGGTGACGCCTCTATCACCTCTATAATCCGTGCCTCTGCAAAATTTTTTTTAGTTCTTACAACTTTTGCAATAACCCTGTCACCCGGGACCGTGTTGGCCACAAAAATTGCCATGTTATTCAAATGCGCAAGCCCTCTTCCACCGTAAACAACCTTTTCCACGCTCAGTTCTATCGTTTCGCCCCTTCTAACATCCATGTTTTTAATAAATGCCTCCTAAAAAAATAAATATGGAATAGAGCATGGGGATGTCTTTTTTTGCTTTATGCCCTTGAAACAAGGTCCCGTGCTGGGCCCTAATAATCGGGATTTATCCCACCTTGACAATACTAGTATACGCTCCGCCCATTAAATCCCAATTATCAGGGCCGCTCCTGTGCATTTATAAGGGCATAGCAAAAAAAGACATCTCCATGCTCAACGTAGCGTTTCTTTTATGAATAACTAAAAAGTGCAGCGGCGGAGTCAGATATTAACGTGGGATAACATATCAACTACACGAAACTTTTAACAATTACCCAGCAACAACCTCTCGATTCTTAATGTTATATTTTTCTTTTGTCTATTGCGTCTATTATGTTAAATAAATACCTTATGCGTGCCTAAAATCACAGGTAAACTCAAGATTCAATGATTTAATTCATTAGCCTTCGGCACTTTTACCTATATAATGGATACCCATAATGCTGCATTATCCAGCCATAAGTCCAACAATAATAAAAATCGGGCCCCTTCAGATACGTTGGTATGGAGTCATGTATATCCTTGCCTTTCTGGCTTCTTATTTTCTTGTAAAATATCAAATAAGAAAAAAAGGGCTCACTATTTCTATAAACACGGTAAATGATCTTTTTCTGTTTCTGATAATCGGCCTTATTATTGGCGCACGCTTCGGCTATGTTGTTTTTTATAATCTTCCTTTTTATCTCGGTCATCCATTAAAACTATTTGCCATATGGGAAGGAGGGATGTCCTTTCATGGCGGATTAATAGGCATTATCTTCTCTAGCCTCATTTTCGTAAAAAAACACAACGCCAGTTTCTGGGAATTTGCTGATCTTATTTCTGTCACAGCTCCTATTGGATTAGGTCTTGGAAGGCTCGGCAACTTTATTAATGCAGAGCTCTATGGTAGAGTCACTCATCTCCCCTGGGGCATGATCTTTCCATCAGGTGGAATTCTTCCAAGGCATCCCTCTCAATTGTACGAATTGTTCCTTGAAGGGATTCTTCTGTTTATAGTTCTGTGGTGGCTCAAGGATTTCCATTTTAAAAAGGGAACACTTTTCTGTTTATTTCTCATTCTTTATAGCATCTTTCGTTTTTTTATCGAGTTTTTCCGAGAACCAGACCCGCAGCTTGGCCTTATCTTTTCCTTTATAACCATGGGTCAGGCTCTTTCTATCGTTATGTGTGTCTCGGGTTTGGCCTTGCTTTGGTTTAGGCCGGAAAAGAAAAAATTGCGTAAGTAATTTTCCGGCGAATTCGAGTTTAACATTACATAATTCATCCACAACGAAAAGCTTAAAGCAAAGCATTGTTTACTTGCATCCGTCAACATTGTTATACAAAAGCTAAAGTCCACCACCTCCTGGAGCAGAAATTGTTTTATGAGCTATTCTCCATATAACATTAGTTTAACATAACAAAATAATTATGTAACACGGTTCATTTTTTTTATTTAATACACAGCATTTGCCAGATAGGATTTTTTTCAAACATATAAAATAGTATAATAATTCGTAACACTTTAGCTCTTTGAAAACTGCCCCTGGCCTTTACTCAATGCCACAGAGGTATCCTTGGTGAGACGCATGAGCATGGGGATGTCTTTTTTTACATCATGCCTTCTAATAGGGTGTCTCAGCGTGCCGCTTCAAACCATGTGCACGAGCAACTCGTCATTGTCTTTGAGGATTTTTTTACGTGTGCACTGGTTTGAAGCGGCCTCCCGACTTGTCTTTTTGAGGGCATGGTTAAAAAAAGACATCCCCATGCTCATTCACCAGGTAATTTCAAAGAGTTAAAGTGTTACAATAATTATAATCTACAAGAACAATATGCTTTTTTTCAAAGAAGCTATTTTCATAACTACATCTTGACTTTTTCAATCAAGTTGGTTTTATTGGTAAGACCTCAACTGTGTTAAAGGTTTTATTCCACAAATTACTGTACGTTTTTACTTCTATAATTCAACAATCGGACTTAATGTTTCAGAATAAACTGCATGACAAATGCCGCCCTTTTGGCTACGGGTGGATGAGGCCCTGTATCATTTCTTCAAGATCTTTCTGTAATGCCTACAGTACCATTTGCCACCTATTCCTTGCCCTCGTCATTTTCCTTTCAATTCCTGCGTATTCCTTTTCGGATACCAATGATCAATTTCCTAATAATCCAAAAACCCCATGGCATATTGTTGCAGACGAAATAGATTATGACGATAAAGCTGGCTGCTATATTGGAAAAGGTGATGTAATGATCACCAAAGAGGATAAAAAACTTACTGCTGATTTTATCCGTTTTGATCAAAAAGCTATGAAGGTATACGCAAAAGGACATGTGATCATGACAGCAAGACAAGATACCCTGACCGGAACAAGCATGGAGATGAATTTAGAGGCAGAAACCGGTACTGTATATAATGGAACCATTTTTATGAAAGAAAACCATTTTTATATAAAAGGCGATAAAATTCAAAAAATTGGCAAAGATTCATATGCTGTCGACAAAGCCAGCATTACAACATGTGACGGCGAAAAACCGGCATGGAAGATAACAGGAAGAAATCTTAAAGTTACAATAGAAGGTTACGGTTTTGTAAAACATGCTGCTCTATGGGCAAAAAAAGTACCTGTTTTATACACCCCTTTTTTTGTCTTTCCCGTAAAGTTAAAACGCCAATCAGGCTTGCTGCCGCCTCTGATCGGGTATTCAGATCGAAACTGGGAAGAATATACCCAGCCTTTTTACTGGGCCATCAATGAAAGTTCGGATGCCACATTCTACTTACACCATATGGGACGTCGTGGAGAAAAACTTGGCTTGGAATACCGTTATGTCTTAGACCAAAGCTCGAAAGGAACCCTTATGTTCGACTTTCTCGACGACAAGAAGGTAGATGATGGCACACAAAGTTCAGAAGACTGGGCATTTGAAGGTGTCACGGGGTACCGCCCAAATGCTGACCGCTATTGGTTTAGAATGAAGCACGATCAGTCAATACCATTTGATTTCTCTCTAAAACTTGATATAGATTTTGTAAGTGACCAGGATTACCTGCATGAGTTCAAAGGTGGATACACAGGGTTTGATAAAACAGATAAGTATTTCAACAAAACCTTCGGCAGGGACCTCGACGAGTATGATGATCCGGTAAGAGTAAACAGGTTGAATCTAAGCAGAAGCTGGTCCAACTATAGCCTGAACGCTGAAGCACGCTGGTATGATGATATTATAACCCGACGCCAAGGGGATACGGATACAACCTTGCAAAAACTGCCATTCATCGAGTTTAATGCGTCAAAACAGCGGCTTTTAAATACTCCCTCATATTTTGATCTGGATTCTGAATATACGTACTTCTTCAGGGAAGACGGCACAAAAGGCCACCGGGTTGATGCACATCCTCGGATCTATCTACCATTACGATATAAACATTATTTCACTTTTGAGCCTTCCTTTGGTTTGCGAGAAACCGCCTGGCGTATTAATGAAGACGAAAATACCCCTGCAGAAAATGATTGGAAATTGCATAGGGAACTATATGATGTAAAGCTAGACCTTTCCACAGAACTCTTTCATGTATACCCTTTAAACGGCGAAGGCATCGACAAGATCAAGCATTCTATAAGGCCTCAGATTGTTTACGACTACATACCTGATGACCCGGATCTATCTTTGTATCCTAATTTTGAAGAGGAAATAGACCAAATAGAGAAAAAAAATTTGGTTACCTATTCAATTACAAACACGTTTACATCGAAATCGAAAACCCGTACAGTGGAAAGGGACAAGTACCAGAGAAGTGAGTATGACAAGCCAAGCTACATCTACCGCGAGTTTTGCCGTTTCAAGCTGGAACAGAGTTATGACATCAACGAGGCAAAAGAAGATAACCCAGAGAACTGGGCAAACAAGGAGGAGAAACGGCCCTTTTCTCCAATATACGGCAAACTTGAACTTGTCCCGGGTAACTATTTTTCCATGCAGGCTGATGCCCAATGGTGCCAATATGAAAGTGACTTTCTATCCCATAATGTTGCAATAAACATCTCGGATAAACGTGGGGATAATTTATTTGTGGAGTATCGATACACAGAAGAAGATTCAATTAAATCCCTGTATACAGATTTTCTTGTGAAAATATCAGATAGTCTCTCTGTTTATTCAAATTACGAGCGCAATCTCTATGACAGGAAAAGAATCAAATCCAGCCTTGGCTTTTTGTATGAAACTCAGTGCTGGTCAATAGATGTAAGCTACACACATGAGGGAGATGACCGTAGATACACATTTATGGTTAACCTTTTCGGCCTCGGGGGATTAGGTAGCGACATTGAAGGATACCGTGTGGAACATCCTTTTGAAAGTAAGGAGTAGTGGTCTATGCATAGCATGAGAAACCGAAAAAAGTTGTATAAAAGTTTCACTACACATTTAGTCGTACCGTTTTCAATTATGGTTCTTCTTGCCTTGTTTTTTTCTAGCTGTGGTAAAAAGGCACCACCTGTGCCACCTCGTCAGGCCAAACCTCCGACAGTCAATGACTTACGTGCAAGCATAGATGGGGGTGGCACACTTAAGTTGCCCTGGATTATCCCTAGAAAAAAGGCACGATGATGCCGAGCTTGTCTGGTTTTATTGTATATAGATCAAAATTGCTTCATTCAGGCTCTCATTGTAAAAACTCCCCAGTGTTGTTTAAGTGTGTTGCTGATATTCTCATCGAAATAAGTGCTTCTGGATATAAAAACTGTGCTCTGACGTACCCTGAATTCCTTGAAAAGGGCTATCAGTATATCTATTAGGTAATTGTTTATAGAAAAGGGATCATACGTAGTGACTCAAACTATGTGGCTCTAATCTATTAATGAAGGGACTGTTTATATGCTATTCAATAAATATAGGAAAATGATGTTTCTAAAAAGAAGTAATATCTGGATAATCTTTCTTTTTTTGATGATTGTTTCGGCCTGCGGATACAAGTTTACTGGTGGTGGAAGTTTTCCGGCCGGCATAAAGAGTATCTGTGTAGTGACTCTTGAAAACCGTACCTCTGAAACCGGAGCTGAGAATATATTTACAAATGACCTCATTTATGAAGTTACGAGGGACAACAAAGTTGTTTTAACAACCAAAGACAAGGCTGATGCCCTCCTTACCGGCATAATTCAATCCATGAACATTGAGACAATCTCCCGAAAAGCAGCATACTCCTCCCTTTCTTCTGAAAGACGAGTTACAATTACAGTTGATGTAAAATTAACAAACCCCGATGGCAGGGTAGTTTGGTCTGCAAAGGATGTTTCTGCAAACGAAGCCTATGATGTAATGCCGGATAAGCTGGCAACTGAACTAAAAAGGAGGAATGCCATTTCAGCTCTTTCAAAAAGGCTTGCACAAAAGCTTTATGCTCGCATAACGGATGATTTTTAAGGGATTTTTTAGTTTAGTTTTAGAAATTCAAACATCCTCACGCGGAAAGCGCACAGGATCAAAATATGATTTTGCCTCACCAACGGTATAAAGGGACCCGGTAATCACTATCAAATCCTTTGGGTCAGCCACCTCCCTGGCCTGCTCAATGGCCTTTGAGAGAGGAACATAAACCTCTCCATCTTTGTTAAATTCTTTTGCTGCTTTCATTATATCCTGGGGATTGGCTGCCCTGTAATAGTCTGGTCGAGTATAAAGTACTGTGTGTGCCAGGGGTACAATCTCAGCAAGGATATGTTTAATGTCCTTATCTTCCATAATACCCACAACCAGGATCAGTCTTTTGAAATCGAAATCGTGACTGATTGCCTGTGCGAGTGATCGCATGGCTGATGGATTGTGCGCACCATCAAGGATAATAGTGGGATGTGACGCAACCTCCTCTACTCTGCCAGGCCACAGGGGAGTAGCAAGACCTTTTTGAACGGCCTCGTTTGATAGAGAAATGCCTTTTTTCTTAAGTATCTCTAAGGCCAATAGGGCTATAGCGGCATTTCTATGCTGGAATCTTCCCTTGAGACCAAGCGTAAGATTGGTGAATCTCTCATGAAGGCCATAATATCCGAAAAGACCTGATGGCACCCTTCGATATCGGGCATGTTTCCCTACCCGCCAGAAAGGGGCATCGAGTTTTTTGCACATGGATTCAAGGAGTGTGATTACCGAAGGCTGCTTGACCGCGGTGACCAGGTCGACCTCTTTTTTAATGATACCCCCTTTCTCTTGTGCAATGGCAGTGAGCGTATTGCCTAAGAAAGACTGATGCTCCAGGCCAATATTTGTAATAATCGACACCATTGGGTCAATAATATTGGTGGCATCGAGACGTCCTCCCATTCCCGTCTCCATAATGGCGATATCAACTGCTTCACGAAAAAAATACAGGAGTGCCATAGCAGTGGTGAACTCAAAAAAGGTGGGAGGCTCTTTGTGGTGTATGACCCCTTTTACTTCCCTGATAATAGAGGCTGTGGTATCCTTTAAAATAGGCTCCTTGTTGATTCGAAACCGTTCAGTAAAGCTGACTAAATGTGGTGAGGTGTAGAAACCGACCTTGAGGCCAGCGTGCATCAATACTGACTCCAGGAGAGCCCCGACAGATCCCTTGCCATTGGTGCCGGCAATATGGATATATCTCTGAGTATGGTGAGGGTTTCCAAAGGCATTCAAAAGATTGGATGTCTTTGAAAGCCCGAATTTAATCCCATATTTCTGAAGGCCAAAGAGCCACGAAACCGATTCTTTATAGGTATCATTGGTATTGTTCATGTCTTTTGCTTGACTTACCACTCATCACTTATACAATGGACACCATCATTACATACTCTTGCTTCTTAAAAGTGTGGCTGCATAAAGCAGTATTGTATATGAAGACACAATACTACTAAACTTTATATGGAGACACAATCTCTATTTGGTAGTGATGATTAATCAAGGGGGGAGATAATGGCAAAGGTTGCAACAGGTCTGGATCAATTTGAGGAAAAATACTGGAAAAGATGTAAGGGTCAATCCTTAGGCCTATTATCTAATCAGGCTTCTGTAGATCATAATCTAAAAAACGCAAAAGATGTAATCTCTTCTCTCCTTTCAGGACATCTCAAAATACTTTTCGGCCCCCAACATGGATTTAGAGGCGAAGATCAGGACAATATGGTTGAGACAGAAGACTATTTTGATCCTGAGCTACATATCCCGGTATTCAGTCTCTATGGAAACAAAACAGGTAAGTTGTCTGATGTCCTCGATACTATAGATCTTCTTATTATAGATCTCCAGGACGTTGGAACAAGAGTATATACTTTTATCAGCACTATGCTCTACTGCCTTAAAGAAATCGCCAGAACAGAGAAACAGGTTCTTATATTAGATAGGCCTAACCCTTTAGGTGGAATGATAGTAGAGGGAAATCTTTTGCTCCCTGAATTGTATTCTGTTGTGGGGCCATTCGCTCTTCCTATGCGCCATGGAATGACGATAGGAGAGCTGGCACACTTATTTAATGATGTCTTTAAGCTTGGCTGTGACATTACTGTCATCCCTCTCAAGGGCTGGTACCGTCATATGTTATGGAAAGATACAGGATTACGATGGATTATGCCCTCACCGAATATGCCTTTTTTTGAAACTGCTTTAGTGTATCCAGGGCAGATCATCTGGGAAGGCACAAATATATCAGAAGGCAGGGGGACATGTCGTCCATTCGAGATATTTGGCGCACCCTTTATAAATCCATCTATCATTAAAAAAGGGTTGGCATCGAAAGACATTAAAGGATGCTATCTTCAAGAATATTATTTTAGGCCTACATTCAACAAATGGAAGTCAAAGCTTTGTGGCGGCTTTATGGTTCATGTAGTAGATCCTACTATTTATAGACCTTATCAGACATCACTTTCCTTACTCAGAATAATTCTAGAAACCTGCAGAGATACATTCGCCTGGCAGCAACCCCCTTATGAATATGAGTTTACAAAACTCCCAATAGATCTTATTTTTGGAGATTCTTCAATAAGGCTCGCTTTAGAGGCAGGAAAAGAAATTGAGCAGCTCTTGAAGGGTTATTCTAAAGAACTGGAAGGCTTCCTTGATTCAAGAAAACCATACCTGATGTATCGTTACTAAAGTCACCAACGTCTAACGTTTCTGAAAAGATACAATACCTTTTTAACTTCAAATTCGGAAAAGTACCATATTAACCCTGACTCATCCCTGCCTGACTTTTCTTCTACAGTTGAGAGGGGGTCACTGGCCACAAACCCGCATCAATCAAGGATCGAGTTTTGGAAAATCTCAGAACGTAGTGCCACAGAAATACTATTT
>JGI10211J14876_10000905_pt1 | contig 12908 bp, 9 predicted proteins | sample Etolagsediment_FD_14876 | JGI IMG/M metagenome (IMG submission 14876)
TGCGGTACTGGATATTATGGGGGTTGATGGGTATGAGCTTTTAAAGATATCCAACAGCCGCAATATTCCTGCCCTTATGCTTACAGCTCATGCCCTCTCAACTGATAACATGAAACGGTCAGCAGAGGAAGGAGCTGCCTACTACGCTCCGAAGGACAAGATAAATGATATTACATCTTTCCTCGCTGACGTTTTTGAGTCAATTGATGAGGGGAAAAGTCCCTGGATAAAAGTCTTTGATCGTTTGGGTAGGTTCTTCGATAAAAGATTCTACGGAACGCATTGGCGGGAAGAGGAAAAGGAATTTTATGACAAAATAAAAAAACAAGGCTACTACTAATCTTTATTACCCACGACAAAATCAGATAGAGTTTTTGGTTGCAAAAGTTGTAAGCCATGGTTATCCTTTTTGAGTCAAACCTATTTCCGCCATTATAAATGGTGACGTAGGTTCCAAAACGACTTCAGTAGCTCATTCCAGATATCTTGCCAGAATCCTGGATTATGGCCTGGATGTGATATATGCTGGGTACCTGAAATGAATGCCATTGACTTCGGCGCAGAGCACGGTTTCGACTCATTGTGATGGGGAATATACCCAATGAAAGAGATCTAAATGAAAAATCCCTAATCTCTCCTTTCGAAATATCTATCGGTGTATCAGCTTCGCAATAATCGTCCCTAGAATGAACATTACCGCCATCACCGCACCGATATAGCCCCAGTGGTAAAGGTCGAGTGGTGTGGTCTTAAAGATGATGTTCATTACCGGCACATACACGACTGCAACCTGGAGCAGCACAGAAAGCAGTATCGCGCCGATAAGAAACAGGTTTGAGAACAAGGAAAGCTGGTATTGAGAACGGATCATGGCAACCCGTACCATCTCGAGCATCACGATGGAGGTGAAGGCAACCGTACGCCCCACTATATCCCCCTGAGGAAGGAACCGGTGAAAGAGAAAGAGGACTCCCGCTGCCATGAGCAGCGATATAGCGACAATGTTCATGGCCATATCTTTGGTGATAATGGGTTCATCGGGATTGCGCGGAGCTGCATCCATGATTCCCTTTCGTATGGGATCAACGCCTATGGCAACCGCTGGGAGCCCATCGGTAACGAGGTTCATCCACAGGATCTGCGTGGCCAGAAGCGGCATCACTATGGCGCCGGAAGAGTTCCTGAAGCCAATGATCATGGCTATGAAAAGTATCAGGACCTCACCAAGATTGCTTGAAAGCAGGTAATTTACGAATTTCTTGATGTTTTCATAGATACCCCTTCCTTGCTCAACCGCCTTTACAATAGAGGTATACCTATCATCGAGGAGCACCATATCGGCAGTCTCCTTGGTTACGTCTGTGCCGGTAATGCCCATGGCGATGCCGATATCGGCCTCCTTAAGCGCTGGGGCGTCGTTTATACCGTCACCGGACATGGCAACCACCTCTCCCGCCTCTCTTAGGGCCCGCACGATCCGTATCTTGTGCTCCGGGTTTACCCTTGAGAAAATAGAGATCTCCTTCACTGTTTTTTTCAGGGCCTCATCATGCATCTTCTCAAGTTTCTCCCCGCTCACTGCATCGCCCTCGATGCCCAGATGGTGTGCTATGGCCTGTGCCGTGAGTGCATAGTCGCCGGTGATCATGACCGATCGAATCCCTGCATTCCTGCACCTGTGGATGGCGCTGCGAACCTCGTCACGGGGAGGATCGATCATTCCTTGCAGGCCCACAAAGATGAGACCATCCTCATCTAATTCATCGACCTCCTTACCTGTGCCCAGCGGCTTATACGCGAAGGCAAGCACCCGTAACGCCTGCGATGCGAACTGCCGGTTTATCTCCATGATCATATCTCTCATCTGGTTGGTAAGGGATGATACCTTGCCGCCGGCATTGATTCTGGAGCAGCGCTTCAGCACCACGTCAGGCGCTCCCTTGGTGTACATGATAAGCCCGTCTTCGCTGCGATGCACCGTGGATTTCCTCTTGCGCTCGGAATCGAAGGGTATCTCATGAATCCGCGGAAACCTCTTTTTCAAGATCGATCTTTCCAGGCCCGCCTTAGCTGCGCTCACAATTAGACATGCCTCGGTGGGATCACCGATGACAGCCCCTTTTTCTGATAACGCAGCATCGTTATTCAGTGCACCTATCCTCAAGAGAAGTTCGGCATATGAAGGATCGATTTCCTCACCCGAGGACATAAACTTTCCCGAGGTACCGTACCCCGTGCCCGTGATATCGATGATGGTATCGTTAACGAACAGCTTTGTCACCGTCATCTCGTTGCGCGTAAGGGTTCCTGTCTTGTCCGTGCAGATGACCGTTGTACATCCCAGTGTCTCCACACTGGGTAGGCGCTTTACAAGGGCATTCTGTCCCACCATCCTCTTGACCCCGAGCGCCAGCGCGATGGTCACCACAATGGGAAGACCCTCCGGCACTGCGGCCACGGCGAGGCTCACGCCCACCATGATCATCTCAAGGAAATTTCCTCCCTTGAAGATGCCGAAGGCGATGATTGTTCCGCAGGTGATAAGCGTGAGGATCCCGAGCCTTCTGCCCAAAAGATCCAGTTTTTTCTGAAGCGGCGTTTCATCGTCCTCAACAGACTCAATCGATTCGGCAATCTTCCCCATTTCGGTGTCCATGCCCGTGCGTACCACCAACGCTTTACCCGAGCCGCTGGTGACATTGGTTCCCCCGAAAACCATGTTCTTCATATCGCCAAGTGTGGCTGTGTTGTCGATAGGCATCGAATCCTTTCTTACCGAATGACTCTCACCTGTGAGCGATGACTCCATGACTTCCAGGAGGTATCCTTCGATGATACGGGCATCGGCGGGTATCCGATCCCCGGCCTCAAAAACAATCACGTCACCTGGCACCAGTCCATTGCTGTTGATCCTCATCTTGCGGCCATCCCTTAGAACCGTGGCCTGAAGCGCCGCCATCTTCTTAAGAGACTCGATGGCCTTCTCGGCCTTGTATTCCTGAAAGAAACCGAGAAACGCGTTCACGATAAGGATAGCGATGATCACCGCGCCGTCGATATATTCGTGGAGTATAAATGATATGAAAACAGCGGCGATGAGTATGTAGACGATGAAGCTCGAGAACTGAGATAGAAAGATCTTTGCCGGAGAGATCTCATGCTCGCGTCGTATTTCATTGGGGCCATATCGGACGAGCCTTGTGCGTGCCTCCTCCTCGCCGAGGCCTTCTAATGTTGACGAAAAATGATGCAGGACCTCTTCAGATGTGAGCTGATGAAATGTCATTCACTCCTCTCCAATAGAGACCAGTTGACATATACCCCGTTTTGGGCCTATTAGCCATCACTCAGTTCTTCGGTTCGCAAGTAAATTCTCGCTATTGTACCACAACACAAGGTCATGTCACCCTTTATGGCACACATACGCAGAACATAAGGGAGAAGCCATTGGTTGTGCCTCACGCCTTATACCATAAACATCAATCGCCCTTCTCAATCATATCAAGAGGATTTGTTACGCTATTTTCCTTTACCCTGAAAAGCGAGAGGATGACGACAGCGAGTCCTAAGAATGCAGAGACGAGCAAGACATCGTGAAAAGCGGGAGGGATGGAAAGACTGGTTATTGCTTCGAGTCCCGCTCCTTTCTTGATCAATTCTTCCTGATAAATAATCCTCCTTGTCGCAAACAGGGTGCCGGCGAGCGCCATGCCCAACGAGATACCAACCTGTCGTAAGGTGGCTATCAGGGCTGATGCTGTGCCGAGGCGATCCCGTGGCGTAGCGCCCATAATAGTACTATTGTTAGGAGGTTGAAACATGCCGATACCCACTCCTAATAGGATTAATACAGATATGATAGTGGCAATAGGTGTGTGGAGGTCAAAGGTGCGCATAAAGAAATAGGCGGCGGTTGTTGCCGAAGCCCCTATGATCGCAAACCAAGAAGGTCCAAAACGGTCTGAGAGCCAGCCGCTTATGGGGCCAAAGATAATAGTGGTCATAGAGTGAACGGCGAGTAAAAGTCCCGCTTGTGAGGCGCTCCAGCCGAGACCGTGCAAGAGATAGAAGGGCATGATTAGGATATAGGGCGGTGCAGAGATAAAAATCAAAAAAAGCCCAAGCGATGCCCTTGAGAAAAGGCGATTTTTAAAAAGATAGAGATCAACAATAGGGTCTCGGGCGCGCCGTTCAACGAGGACAAAGACTCCAAGAAACAAGATGCCAAGGCCGATCAAAAGAAGGACAATAAAAGATTTCGGCCCGAACTTCCTGATCTGGCTCATGCCAAAGACGAGGGAAAAAATCCCCAGCGATGAGGTGAGGGTTCCCAGAAGGTCGAGTGTGATCGTATCTGCGGGCTTTTCATCCTTTCTGAGGAGGATGAGTGCTAGAATAAGGACTATAAAGCTCAAGGGTACCCTCACATAAAAGATGGATCTCCAGTCCAACCATTGGAGCAAGAATCCCCCTACCACAGGACCGATGATAAATCCGAGAGAGACTGCGATTCCCAGCAAGCCCAGGCTTTTTCCTAATTCACTCAAAGGGAATGCTTCGGTGACGATGGCCGTGCCGCATGATATGCACATGGCCGCTCCCACGGCTTGCAAGATCCTGTAGATAATAAGCCCACCAATGCTTTGAGACAGGGAGCATGCGACCAGACCCACGGTGAAAATCCCCATACCAAGGCTGTAGATTCTCTTTCGGCCCACAAGGTCGCCGATCTTTCCGAGTACGAGCATCGAACTCGTACTCACCAGGATATAGGCCACTGTCACCCACATGACCGTGGTCAATTCGGTGTGGAAGGTTTCCGTCAGGATGGGGAAGGCGATGTTGGTGATGCTTGCATCAATCGTTGCCATCATGGTACCCATGGCCACGGTGACCAAGGCCTTCCATTTATATGTGTTTTGTTCGTATGGCAATTTTTCTGTCAATTATTTGGTGTCCATGGAATAGCTCAGAATGACAAGTTAAGCGCTCTTAATTAGTATATCTTTCGGTACCAAGTCAATAGTAATGAAGGTACTGTCATTTTTTTGTAAAATTATTATACGCCAATTCTTGAAAGAAAAGTTCCGCTAGGGCGGGATTACACACTTTTCCTATATGGTTTAATCTCCAGATCAGACTCGTGATATCGTGCCATGATCCGCACCCTAAAAATGCCACATATTATTTCAGGATAGGCTATATGATAGGCATAATCGATATCATCTATATCCATTACAAGGGATGCAAGTCTGGTGGAAATAGGTTCGCCTGCCTTATAGATGAAGGTACTATAGGATAGTGCCAATTCTGTGTAAATGGGAAAGCCATGGCACGATCATCATGCCTCTTGACAACGAGGTGAAAGATAGTTAGCCTGAAAGGGATTTAATAATGAAAGGAGGAAAAAATGAAAAAAAAAGTAACTGTTGTTGGGGCCGGAAATGTAGGTGCCACTGTGGCTATGAGGATCGCCGAGAAGGAATTGGCAGATGTTGTCGTGGTGGATGTTTTGGAAGGGGTACCAGCTGGAAAGGCACTTGATCTTGCTGAGGCGGCTCCGATTGAGGCTCATGATTCTAGGATTACTGGGGTAACCAATGACTACTCTCTTGCAAAGGGGTCAGACATCGTCATTGTTACAGCAGGTATTCCCAGAAAACCAGGAATGAGCAGGGATGATCTGCTTGCAACCAATGCGGGTATTATGAAATCGGTTATTACAGAGATTGCACCTGTTGCACCTGATGCTATTCTCATTATTGTAAGCAACCCATTAGATGCAATGTGCCACGTGGCATTTGATACGAGTGGTTTTGATAAAAAAAAGGTTCTCGGAATGGCAGGGGTACTGGATTCTGCGAGGTTCAGGGCATTTATTGCCATGGAGCTTAATGTTTCTGTTGAGAATACTCATGCCTTTGTTCTTGGTGCCCATGGAGATACCATGGTTCCTCTTCCCAGGTATTCTACAGTAGCAGGGATACCTATCACTGAGCTTATATCGGCTGAAAGAATTGAGGCCATTATTGACAGGACGAGAAAGGGTGGAGGTGAGATCGTTAGTTTATTAAAAACAGGAAGCGCCTTTTACGCTCCTGCATCTGCGGCTACGGAAATGGCTGAAGCAATTTTAAAAGATAAAAAGAAAATTCTTCCCTGTGTTACTTACCTCCAGGGTGAATATGGGATACAGAATCTATTTATCGGTGTACCGGTAAAGCTTGGTTCAGCTGGGGCAGAGGAGATAGTAGAGATACAACTTACAGATTCGGAGAATGAGGCCCTTCAGGGGTCGGCTCAGGCCGTTCAGGGGCTTGTAGATGACTTAAAGAGACTTGGCTAACTCTTCTCTTAATGAAAGTGCCTAAAGTTAAAATGGTTTATTTCCTTAATTTTAGGAAGTTTAGCTCACTTTAGGTACTTCTGCTTTTCTTTGGATAATAGAGATGAAAATAGTAAGAGAAAGTCTGATCGAAGGTGCTCAAAGGGCTCAAGGGCTTGTTATTATTATTGATGTGTTTCGAGCATTTACCGTGACTCCCCTATTTTTTTATCTCGGAGCCAGAAAGGTAATCTTTGTGCGCGACCCTGAAGAGGCCTTTTCACTTAAAACGAATCATAATGATATTGTCTTGGCAGGTGAAGTTAACGAGCAACTAATCCCTGGTTTTGATCTCGGAAATTCTCCATCTGAACTCATCAGGAAACCAAAGGGATTTCTTAAGGGAAAGATCGTAGTTCAAAGGACAACGGCGGGTGTTACTGGTGTGATAAGCGCACTTGCTCAAGCCGGGATAGTTATCCTTGGCAGTTATGTTATGGCGAAAGCTATATCCAGATATATCCTTGCTAAAAATCCCCTTCCCGAGGTTGTCACAGTGGTAGCCATGGGAAGAAGGGGTATCACTAAGTCACCAGAGGATGAAGGATGTGCTGACTATTTAGAACATCTCCTGAAAGAAAGTCATTACGATAGTCTTGAGACCTTAAAGAATGTTGTATTTAATGATGCTGCTCAAAAATTTATAAAGGGAGATAAACCCTATCTTCCAAGGGAAGATCCCCTTTTTTGCTTGCAAAAGGACCTCTTTGATTTTGTCTTAGTAGCAGCCAAAGAAGATGGTCTGGTAACAGTAACATTGAATGAAATATAAGGGAGTTAAATAGCAAAAAGCAGGTAATATCCTTGCCTTCCCACAATTTGATGTTCTCGTAAAAAGTTCTTTTACTCGCTCTTGATGCCCATTTTGGGATTCATAGAATGCTTCGCTAAATTCCAAAAACTCGGCCTAACGGCCTCAAACAGTTTGGAATTTTTAACGCTCAGCATTTCATGAATCACTTTCCAAAAGTGGCCAAAATCGCTCGCAAAAGACTTTTTACGAGTTAGTCACAATTTAACTTGAATTAAACGGTAACATGATTAGTTTTTTATTTTGGGCACTGTTACCTCATAATCCTGACCCAGATCGTCCTGCCAACCACTTGTCGATATAATCGGGGCAGGGATGAAAGACAGGCTCACCTGTCCCGATACAATCGGGGCGGGCAGGATTTAGACATTTTCAAAGAAAGGACATAATTTATGGATAAAGATTCAATAAATAAGGCGGATGTTTATGACGTTATTATTATAGGTGGTGGACCTGCTGGCTTAACAGCAGGAATATATACAACAAGGGCAAGGCTTTCTACGATATTGATTGAAAAATTAGGTATTGGTGGGCAAGCTTCTCTGACGGATAAGATAGAGAACTATCCTGGCTTCATCAACGGAATTTCAGGCGCAGAGCTCGTTCATAATATGGAAGAACAGGCCANATCTTTTGGNACAAGGATAGCNAATGGAGAGATNAACCGAATCGAATTCAGTGAAGATAGCAATATCAAGAAGATTTTTATAGATAACGATCCTGTACCGTATCAATGTCTGTCCATAATTGTTGCCGCAGGCGAGGAGCAGAGGAAACTGGGAGTCTCGGGCGAGCTCGAGTTTACTGGTAAAGGTGTGTCCTATTGTGCCACCTGTGATGGGGCCTTTTTTCGGGACCTTACTGTGGCAGTAGTGGGTGGTGGAGATGTGGCCTTGGAAGATGCCCTGTTTCTAACCAGATTTGCGCAGAAGGTTTATATTGTCCATAGGAGAGATAGATTTCGGGGAACAAAGATACTCCAGGAAAAGGTATTTAGCAATACCAGGATAGAGGTAATCTTTGATTCTGTCGTGGATGAGATATCTGGTCAAACACTGGTAGAAGGAGTAAATCTGAGAAATCTCAAGACAGGAGAGATAAAAGATCTACAAGTAAGTGGAGTATTTGTGTTTATTGGGTATCTGCCTAACCTGGGCTTTCTTGGTAATATTCTTAAGAAAAGTGATGATGATTACATCATAGTAGATAGGGAGATGAATACATCGAGAGAGGGCATATTTGCCTGTGGTGACTGCTGCAAGAAAAATCTTAAACAGGTTGTTACTGCCTGCGGAGATGGCGCTACGGCTGCGTTCTCTGCACAACATTATGTGGAAAGGATAAAAGGAGAAGAATACATCTGAAAAATAAAAAGGGGGAAAGTGATACAAATTCTTAAAGAGGAGATTTTAAGTGGTGGAGCTGAGGGGGCTCGAACCCCTGACCTCATGACTGCCAGTCATGTGCTCTCCCAGCTGAGCTACAGCCCCATATAAGCAAAAAAAACTAACAGATAATATTTTTTCTGTCAATATTTAATTGTCCAGGCAAAAACAAGGTTTAAGAAAGCAGATCGTTCATGCTTCCACTCCTGAAACCAGAAAGATCAAGGGTAATATATTTAACACCAAGTTCTTTAAGCTTTTCCACCACCTTATCTCTGATAGGTAATTCTGCCAACCGTACGATCTCTTGTGTTGAGACCTCAATCCTGGCTATAGGCGGATGATACCGTATTCTTACTTCTCTAAAACCAAGCTGATGTAAAAGTTCTTCCCCCTTTTCTATAATAGAGAGGTTGCCTCCATTTATATAGGTGCCATAGGCTATCCGTGATGCCAGACAGGCAGAAGATGGCGTATTCCATGTTTCTATTTTTCTTTCTCGTGCCTCTTGTCTTATCTGTTCTTTCCCTAAACCGGCCTCAAGTAAGGGTGATTGTATCCCTAATTTTTGTGCTATATCCAGACCTGGCCGGTAATCTTTTATGTCGTCAATATTACTACCATCGGCTATACAGCTCATACCTTGTTTTTTAGCCTCTTTTTGTAACGCTTCAATCATTTTCGTTTTGCAGACCTGACACCTTATTTTATCATTTTTACAAAAATCCTTATGAGCAAGTATATCAAATTTGATTTTTATATGATCTATGTTTAATCTCTTGGCGATATTTTCTGCCCTCATAAGATCATTACGTGAAAAGATGGGGGAGGTAAAAGTGACAGCTTTTACCTTTTCTTTGAGAGTTTCGGAGGCTATATGAAGGAGAAGGGCGCTGTCAACACCTCCTGAAAGGGATATTAAAACAGACCCCATAGAATTGAAAAGATTTTTTAATTTCTTAGTTTTCGTCACTGACGTATAAAATCGTAAGCGTTCAACGCATGAACCCATGACCCGTGAACGGTTACATCCATTTACATATCCTTGAGAAGGTGCTGAGGTTGACCAAGAAAGAATTGCCCTTTTTGAATCCATTCTTTGAGGATTCCTGCAATCTCTTGAGCCCTCACATAGGAGGAAAGTGGCACAGTCTGGATCGTCTGGCCATTCAGTGTCATTGTCCCACTTTTTAATTCTGCATAACTCACCATCCCCAGGCTTTTGGCATTTCCTTTTGGATAGTCTTTTCCATAATCAATAATCCGCGTGAAAATATCTTCATCAGAGACACCGGCATATCTTGCTATATCCTCATTGAGAATGGGGATCGGGACGCCTATCCCTACAGCCAAGGAACATCCATAACCAAGTATGCTTACTCCTACGAGCCAGCGTGGATTCATCTCTTTTAAATTACCCATTACCATCAGTGTTGCGCCTGGTTCTAACGGGACTCCATTTTTTCCCCTTGGAACGGATAAGGTGTGCTGCGTGCCAGCCCAGGTTATGTATCCTTGAGCGCCCCCAAGGAAAATCCTGGTTCCCAGACCAATTGTCAAGCAGTAAGGATCATTAAAGAGTGGGCTGAGCTGGCCTGCTGTTGCGTAGTTCGCGTTGCCAGCCTTGGGTCTTAAGACACCCATATATGTATAGATCATTTTATCTTGGAGGTTTATGGCACAATTGTAATTTTGGTAGGCATTTCTGGGATTAACCAAAACAGCATATGGCATATCTGAAAGTCTTATTTGTTTTTTTATTTCTCGTTTCGGGTAACAATCTGTTGTATATGCCTTGGCAAAGAGCCGAACTCTTTTACCAGAGACGAGGTCATGTATGACATGCCCACCGCCATACTTAAATTGACCCGGGTGTACCTTATTTAATGGATCATCTGTTGATGGTTCGGTAGCGCCTATATATATATCTACGGCGGCAAGGCCCCCATATGCAGGAACATCATTAAGGGTGACCTGAGAAGCCTTGATAGGTGGTTTACTATGGCCAAAATTAATAAATGCTCCCGATGAGCACATTGGGGAAAAGGTTCCAGTTGTAACGACATCAATATCTTTTGCGGCTTTTTCGGGGCCACTTTCCTTTACGATACCTACCATCTCTTCGGCGGTAACTACTACCACTTTGCCTTCTTTTATCTTCCTGTTTATCTCATCAATTGTCTTTTTGGTCTTATGTCGCACCATACGATAACCTCACAAAATTGTGAGCACTATATGAAAATCTTTTTCTTTTTACAAGAAAATAAAATTGCCAGTGAAGGATAAACGGATTCTTGACTTTATTGTTACTTTGGATAACAATAGGCTATTATTTATAAGGTTTATTATATGATTGCTACGAAGTCAGAAATAAAAGTTTCTTGTCAGGTAAAGGTAGGAAATTTGAAGATTGGAGGAAATGGTCCTCTATTTTTGATCTCCGGTCCATGTGTTATAGAAAATGAAGAGACAACCTTTAAGATTGCTCATTTTTTAAAAAAAATAGCTCAAAGAGTTCAAATTCCAGTAATCTTCAAGAGCTCTTATGATAAGGCTAATCGAACATCGATTGATTCCTTTCGGGGCCCAGGTTTGAATAAGGGGTTAGAGATTCTTAAAGAGGTAAGGAATGCCACGGGTTTTCCAATTTTATCAGATATACATCAAGTGAGTGAAATCGGGAAAGCAGCAGAGGCTTTGGATATTATTCAGATTCCCGCATTTCTATCTCGCCAGACAGATTTAATTGTAGAGGCAGCTCGAACTAATTTACCTATAAATATAAAAAAGGGGCAATTCTTGTCTCCTTGGGATATGGAGCAGGTTGTTTTGAAGGCTGTTGCAGAGGGCAATAACAGCATTTTATTGACAGAAAGAGGGACATCATTTGGTTATAATAGCCTTGTTGTGGATATGAGATCTATTTTTGTTATGAAGAATTTTGGGTATCCGGTTATATTTGATGCTACTCATGGCGTGCAATTGCCTGGGGGTCGGGGTAAATCATCTGGCGGACAGAGAGAATTTGTATTCCCTCTTGCCAAGGCTGCTATAGCTGCTGGTGCCGATGGAATATTTTTAGAGATCCATCCAGACCCTGATTCAGCCCTCTCTGATGGCCCAAATTCTCTTCCATTTGAGCATGTTGAATCCCTTCTTATGCGTTTGAAGGAAATACACCGGATAGTGAGGGAGAAAGCGCCTTAAGTGCCTAAAGTTAAGGATTTTAGCTATTTTGTAAAACGGATGGGGCGAAGCGAGTCATTAACTTTAGTTCACTTTTAACTTTTCCGGTTTATCCGGATTAGGTACTTAACATGGTAACATTTATAAAAAAGGTTCCTGTAGCAACGTGGCCCATAGTAGGAATTTTATTTCTTTTAGTTATCGTTACTTTTTTTCTCTTTAAGGCACAGCAGTTAGGTGTGGTTTTCTCAAAAATACCTCGTTTGATACCTGGAGAATCTCTAAAAATATTAGATATCAAGTATAGCCAGGATTATAAAGATGGCGGAGGAAAATGGGAGCTTAGGGCCAAAGAGGGCCATTTTTTTGATAATGATCAATTTATGGCTTTAAAGGATGTTTTATTAACATTAGACTCTTTTAACAAAACCTCTTATACTATAAAAGGAAATGAAGGTGATTATTTTAGGAAGACTGGGAAAATTATTCTAAAAGGGGAAGTGTTAGGTAAATCCGCCACCGGCTATTACATAGAAACGAGCCTTTTAACCTATAGACAAGACGATAATGAGGTTGAAACCGATGAGCCTGTAAAAATAATTGGTCCTTTCTTTCAAGTCAAAGGAGATGGTCTTTATGTTGACCTCAGTAAGGAGAAATTTATGGTGAAAAAAAACGTTTACACAACCTTTAATGGTGAGGGTTTTTTTCAATGAGGATAACGCTTTCCATTTTTTCTTTTAATATACTCATTTCATTTGTTTTTCTCCTGTTTCCTCAGATAAATGCCTTTTCTCAGGAAGGCAAGGCCTCCAGCCAGCTTTCCACAGAAAATCCTATTATTATTCACTCAAACACTCTTGAGCTTGATCAAGAAAAAAAGTTAGTTGTATTTGAGGGTAAGGTGCATGCCAAAACAGAGGGTATGGTGATAGATTGTCAAAAAATGCTTGTATACTATCTTGGTAGCCCAACGAAGAAAGAAACCAATGTGGAATCCAGCAGGATAGATAAGATTATTGCCTTAGGGAATGTTATTATTAATCGCTTTGATGCTGGTATGGCCCGAGCAGGAAAGGCAGTTTTTTATCAGAACGAGGAGAAGGTTGTACTTACAGAAAATCCATTCGTTCAGCAGGGG
>JGI10211J14876_10000906_pt1 | contig 12904 bp, 14 predicted proteins | sample Etolagsediment_FD_14876 | JGI IMG/M metagenome (IMG submission 14876)
TATTTATATATCTTCAATATACAAGTACAACATAGCCACTTCTGCCATTTCCACCATCTCCACCATCTCTTGATAGACCTGATCCTCCTCCTCCTCCGCCACCTGCACCGTACCTAGTAGCGTCGTCCCCGTCCCGGCCGTTGACGAAGTATGATTCACCTCCATCTCCACCTTTACCGGTCAAGCCGATTCCTCCTAATAAGGGCACTGTAGTAGGGCAGCCACCGCCGCCACCTGCACCCTGAAGATATCCGTTGTTATTCGGGTTTCCGGAGTCTGGCCCCGGTGGTACCGCTCCACCGCCGCCAGAGATAGCATCATAACCAACTATATTACCAGGCGCGCCGTCTCCGCCTATGAGTCCGTCGGCATTGGAGCCGTCTTTAACCAATCCTATCCCTCCAGTTCCAGCCAAACTACCGCCACCGCCACCGCCGCCGCCATAATCGCCTGCACCCCCGTTACCGCCAACTTCATATGGAGTGCCAGGGCCGTTACCAAAACCTCCCCCTTTCCCTCCATGCGCGCGTGCTAGATCAACACCAGAACGTGTGATGGTAGTATCTCCACCGTCTGCGCCTGCAGTTGCAGGATCAGTTCCGCCGAAACCGAAATCTGCACCAATACCACCTGACCCCCCACTGCCAACAGTAATATCCAAAACATCGCCTGCGGTAACATCAAAGACAAACTCTTTGTATGTACCACTCCCACCACCACCGCCACCAGTACCATTATATATTGGGTTCCCGGGGTAGGCACCGCCTGGTTGAGAGCCGACTCCACCGCCACCACCACCACCACCCCCGCCTTGGCAGTACGCGAGCATGACGCTTACTCCAGCAGGAACCACAAACGTGTCCGAGGAGGTGAAGGTTTCAACGGTTGACAGACCACCTCCACCACCACCACCACCTCCACCAGTCAAGTCAACTTCAGCACCTGCCCCATCTGGCAACCAAAATATTCCATCATTTCCTGTTTTTTTATACAATCGTCCAAGGCCAGCGCCCGGGTTGGCCGGAGCATCAATATCAGTTAATTCGATATATCCCAATCCAGACATATTATCAGAGTCATCTATCAAAACTCCAGAGTCCTGCATAGCACTAGAGGTATTGCCATCAAATCTAACAATAGCATTATCGGTGGAACTACCAGCCGGCAGTATAGCGGCGGTTTTTTGAAACGTCAATGCGTCTGTGCCAACCGTATCTGATCCGGGTAAATTGGCAAATCTCCAAGTAGTTCCAGCATGAGTGGCACCCTCTCTAATGCTTGTGGATTTGTATGAAGCAGTTGCCCCATCGGTCAGATCATCCGCTCGAACGGGCGCACCAGTTGCTTGCACAATATAGATACCATTTTCAACTCCACTAGCCTGATCTTTGATTAAAATACGATCGCCAGTAGCCAGCACCACGGAATCAATAGTATCCCCATTTTCGAAATCACTGGCTAGTGTTCCAGCGGCTATAGTGGCAACTCGGCAAGAGATTCGCTCTGGAACACCATCTCCATATAACAATGATTCGACTTCTACTTTGATAAAGTTAGATCCCATTTTCTACTATAATATTATATTTAAAATATCTAATGTGCAAAAAATAGAAATCATATCTATGATCTATAGGTACTTTGCCGAGTTTTCTTGCAAATATTTTGAACAGTCATCATATCCAAATGCATCGGAATGAAGACATGTCCATCCCAAGGATCCAATTGCGATATAATCCGGCGAAACTTGTTCTAGTAAACTCAACGGAGTGTAAGTGGCAGCTTTGCTCTCCGGTATCCAAGTTTTTAAGAGGAATCTTATAGTTGGATTCTATGATATTTATTGAACCATTCGTCCAGAATTGGTCATATCTAGACAAATCAACGGGTCCTTCCATTCTGTCAACAATCACCCGTCCTATAGCACGATCAGTGGACATACACTGAAGTATGTTAATCAGTGTTGACTTGCCATTGTTTCCTTTACCGTAGAAGAATAGTAGATGCTTCGTGTCGTATTGGTCTTGCAAGATCTTCTGTAGCTCAATACAGTTATCTTCGGGTAAATATTGTCTGAGAATATCCAATTCTGAATGTCTTTTAACTTTCTAAAGGTATTTGACCTTTGGGGTTTCAATTTTAACACATGTTATTGTAGAAAAAATGGATCCCGCACCAGCTTTATTGTATAAAATAGTGAAAGATGAGCTATTGTGTGAAACGTCAACTATTAAAGAACAACTAGATACTAGGAGTGAATTTGTGCGTTATAACAGTAAACGAGGTTGGTCGTTGGATACTAAAAAAGACTTCTGGAAAACTATCGACGAGTTGCGACTTAATTATCGATCTGCTCGCATGCAGGCTTGGGATGCTGGGCGGCTATTGGACGCTCGTCAACACATTTACGTAGTTGTAGTTATGGAGTGGACATCTATAGATAGTAAAATCTTCTGGCAGTGGGAGGATTGCAAAAAATATATTCAAGAACTAATTCCCGATGCTGTGATTACGCAGAGTCAGTGTAATTATGCAACTCCGGGTTTCACAATCAAAGTCTTTGAACATTTATCCTGAGCAACTCTCACAACCAATATAACAGGCTTCAGGTTCCTCTTCTTCCTCCGTAGCATCCGCTATAGCCGGCGCGGTCACAACACGTCTATTGGTGCTACGGGCAGCATAAGCTTCTTCAATATGGTTGTAATAATGGATAGTCTTCAATCCACCCTTGACAGCTTTCAGAACCAACTTACTGTAGACATTAGGATCAAATTTAGCCCAATACCAATTCAAGCTCATAGATTGATCTACCCAAGGCTGTCTAGCAATGGCATGATCAATGATCGTCTCCGGACCCATTTCGAAAGCAGTGCGGTATATTCTTCTCAAGTCGGCTGGAATTTCAGTCAGATGAGCAATACTACCATTGGCTTCGAGTATAGAATCTACCAAACGACGACTCCATAAGCCTAGTTTTTTTAACTTAGCCACAATGAATTTGTCAATAATGATCACTTCCCCAACTTTAGTGGCTCTCTTCTCAATTACTCTCTTCAGCGGCTCGAAGCATTCCTTATTGCCCAGTATTTGAGATGTACTGGCGGTGGGCATGGGTGCCAGTCGCATACTATTGCGAATACCATCTCGGACGATCTTCTTACGTAGGTCATTCCAATCCCACATTCCTGAGGGCTTAGCACCGTAGCGCTCAAAGTGGAAGATTCCTCGACTGAGAGGAGAACCCTTTCCAAACCTAAAGCTTGGATAAGGTCCTTGCTCACATGCCAATTCCCAACTCGCATAGGCCGAAGCGAATGAGATAGTTTCGAATATTTCGCGATCCAATTGAATGGCTTCAGGCGAATCAAACGCTATATCCATCATCAGGAATACATCACACAAACCCTGAACTCCAATACCAATAGGGCGATGTCTAAAGTTTGATCTAGCACATTCTGGAACAGGATATAAATTACGATCTATAATTGCATCCAAAGTTCGTGTGAGAAGTTTGGCCATTTCAAACAACGTTTTATGGTCAAATTTCCCTTCGGGCGTGACAAATTTAGGTAATGCCAATGAGCCCAAGTTACATACGGAGATTTCTTTAGAATCATGATACTCCACTATCTCTGTACATAAATTACTACCGCGAACAGTACCCAGATGTTCCTGAGGATTGACTTTATTGACATTATCTTTGCTATGCAAATATGGCTCAGATGATTCTGGAATAACTTCACAGAACTTCGCCCAAAGCTTCCTTGCTTTAACTTTGCGGCGGTATTTGTTCTCCCGAACATACTTCATATATAATTTATCGAATTCTTCTCCCCAAACCCGATCTAGCCCCTTACACATATCCGGACACATAAGCCACCAATCTCCATCTTCAACTATTTGTTTGAAGAATAGATTGGGATTCCAAGTGTCATAATGCAAATGGCGCGCTCTGTTCTTAGTACCACCTCCACCGCGACGCAAATCCAAATACTCAAATATATCTGCATGCCAGGGTTCCAGACCACATGCAAACGCACCAGGGCGCTTATTACCACCTTGATCGACATACAGCGCAGTCCCATTAAATACGTTTGCGCACATGGCGGGAACTCCATTTGAATGCCCGCGTGTACCGCGAATATAACTATTCGATGCCCGGATATTACTCATCGGAATGCCAATACCACCAGCTTGCTTCGAAATTAGCGCACAATCCTTCAAAGTATTATAGATGCCCTCTATAGAATCATCTTTGACTGGGACAACATTGCAAGAAGCAAGGCCCCCACCTGTTCCGGAATTGAACAACGTGGGAGTGGCCAATGTAAAATATCCTTGACTCATTGCATCATATGTTCCAAAAGCCAAATCTAGATTTGGACCTTCCCATCTGGATAGACGTTCTTTCTCAATTATATGATCATTCATATGATTTTCGAGAGTCTCATAGTCAGACAATCCTAAATCTATTACATCATGGGGTCGCGGCGGAGTTCCGTGAGCGAAAAGAGCCACACGCATCCACATATCTTGAGGACGTTCCATGACTTCTCCGTTTGATTTGAGCAGATATGATTTTTTGAGAGTCTTGAAACCAAACAAGTCCAATTGATAGTCCCGACTATAGTCAATATGATTTTGGATAGTTTCTTCGTTATTCAATATTAGGTCAACCATTTTATCTTCAAGAACTGGACTTGGGTTGCCTTCATCATCGGTATTACTCTGAAGTTTGGACACAACATATCCAATTTGAGTACCGCGTCCACTAATATCTAGCTTGGCAGCGGTGTTTTTGTGATGATTGTCAACAGCAATGCGAGCAGCGAGTTCCCCGAAGTCAATGTCGTCTAGTATACGATCATTAGCAATCTTAATGGTAAGCTCGTCCAATTCGGTTGTACGCACCCCATCGTGCACTCCTTGAACAACCGGCAGAGTAATTTCCATCGGATCGATGTTCAATGGGCGTAATCCTGCTTTGGGATCTTCCATACATTTGATTGCTATACGCTTATTGATTTTATCTAGACTAACACGCTCGGTTCTACCACTTCGCTTGACAACTTGCATTCTGTAATTTGGTAATGTTATATTTTCAATTTCATTAAAAATCAAAAAAACAAGTTGGTATTGGACTTCCGTATATCACAATGTCCTGAAATTACCGAATTGCCTTTTATAGGCCAATGGAACATAATCTGGGTACCTCCTGTCCGAGTCTAATGCTTGAAGCTTGAGAGCAAGTTGATCGGACAAGTAACAACCTAGGTAGTTTTTTCTTTGAAATAGACCCAGTTTACCCCCTTCAGAGCTTAGTGAAATATCTCCAAGAGCCTTACGTATTTTCAACACTAATCCAATTTGATGGGACACTTTGCGTGTAGCAAATGCTTGGTTAATACTCCCGCGCTCTCTTAGCCACCGAACAATCCAAATATTTATTAAAAGGAATCGCATGACAACAAATGGATTGCCGACCCTTATCCCATCGATAATAGAGAACGGCACCAAATCATATACCGGACTATTGTATATATACATGACCTCAATAGAATCATCTTGAGTACCAACCTTAATAGTTGTTCGCATAAGACGGAAGTCCTCCACAATTTGCAACTCTCGATCATAACGAATGACTGGATCTGATATAATTTCATGAATCACGTTTTTCAATTCATCTACGTTTAGATCTCGAGCGAGAACTTCTATAACCGGGGTGATCACTTCTGAGTCTATTAAATGTTTACAGGCATGTTCTCCAATGAGTATATGGTTGGAATCACCAATATATCTCAATAAACGCTTTTCTAAATCATCCCTCAAACGTTTGGATATTTTACCTCCGACAATATCTTTTTTGCGACTAGTTAAGATTTCAAATAGCTTATCTTCTTTTTTAACCAAATCTTCCCAGGAACCTGCCGATGCTGGGGAATATAATTGGCGATATACATCTAGTAACATCATTTCAGGAGACATAACCCAAACGGGCTTACCGGTGGTATGACTATTTCTCTTTAGTGGTTCTATGATTTTAACTGATTCAGGGAGCTTTAATTCTTTACAAACTAGGATCAATCTGGTATCTAAATATATATGATAGGTATGGTTGCCAAATACGGTTCGCAACTTCCATAAATATGGAGTTTTTTTAGTCAACAAATTGACTAAATTGTTGCATTTGGGAAATCCTTCCCTGGAATAAACCAAATATTGAAAATCATCTATTGATTCCGTGCGCGTTAACAAATTTGGGTTATTTATAATCATGTTATTTTCCAGTAAGTATTTATCTATTATTTTGTAAGCTTTTTCATATTTAAGCCTTTCTTTCTTGGCCTTTTCGTAAGCCTGCTCCAGCAACATTATATAAGTGTACAAAAAAATTCAAATAGATTTAGCGACCTCCGCGGCGACGGATTCTCCTGGTCGGTACTTTGGCTTTCCCAGCCTCCGTATCAGTTGCAGTTGAAGTTGCAGTGTCAGTTGCAGGTACAGTGTCAGTTGGAGTTGCAGGTACAGTGTCAGTTGGAGTTGCAGGTACAGTGTCAGTTGTTCCTGCTGGATTAGGAGTATTTGCGGTCTCGGGTATTGCGGGCTGTTGGTTATTTCTGTTAAATTCCGCTTTAATGTTTTCAAAATCTGCCCGAAGAGCATCCTTCTTAGCCTTGGGAAGTATCTTCCATAGTTTCTGGAAAGTCTTGTGATTGCGAGTTTTATCAGACTTGGCCTTCAGATAACCGGCATCAGTCTTTTGGAAGTCATCAACAGCCTTTCTAATCTCATCGTTGGCCTTCTTACCGGCTTCGGTATTGTCATCCACAAAGATATATTCATAAAACTTTTCAGGATTCTCGGCATATAGACTAGTCGCCCACCTATGATAGTTAATAAACGGAAATACGGGTCCTTTGGCAGCGGGAGTTGCACTGGCAGAAGTCGTTGTTTTGGCAGCTCTAACTCCCTTACTTTTGATCTCTTCCAATAAAGTATTTGTATATGCTTGATCTTTCCGGATCGCGGCAAGTTCGTTAATGATAAATTCTAACTTTGCTTCCATATTTGCCATCTTTATAAATTCTCCAACAGGGTTAATCTCAGATGTTTTCAATTTTTATATATACAATGTACTAATTTTGAAAAGCTTTTGACGCAAAAATAAGTCTCCCCCCCCCAATGGATAAAGGAACCCTAATAGGACTATGCGGTTGGCAGGGAAGTGATAAAACCACTGTCGCTAACTTTCTGAAGGAAAAGGGTTTTATAGAGGTGGGACTAGCGGATCCTCTAAAAGAAATTACGAATATAATAGTTGAAATTCCTTTTGAAGTCTTAAAGGCTGAAACTCCGGAAACACGAGAATTACGGGAAACAATGCGGTGCAAAGATTTTGATATTACTGGACGACAAGCTCTGGAGCAAATTGGTACTGAACTATTTCGCGAACACTTTCATCCGGATACTTGGACCATTATTGCTTTCAGGCGCGTTAAAAATTACTGGAAGAAGGTAAATCCGTCGTTATAAGTGACATTCGGTTCAAGAACGAGTCAGAAAAAATTGTAGAAAATGATGGATATTTGTGGTATATAGTCAGATATGAGGATAAAACAACTCTAACAGATGAACTCAAAACCCTACATTCCAGTAAGTGGGAGCATCTAGAATTCTGCCATAATGTGATCCGAATTGATAACCTGGGAACATTAGACGAGCTTAAAGCAAGTGTTCAAGAATTATTGTAATTCTTGGATTTTTGTATTTTTGGATTTTGAAATATTATTTGATAAATGGATATAAAATATATAATAGAGAGTATTCCAGAGCCCATTGTGGTAAAAGAATTTTGTACCAGAGATCCAGTTCATGGTTGGATTCGTTTGCCCTCATGTGTTGTACCAATAATTAATCACCCGCTGTTTCAGCGACTATATCGTATAAGTCAAGTTACATCAGTGGAATTAGTATATACCGGGGCGAATCACAATCGCGGCTCACATAGCTTGGGTGCGGCGTATATTGCTAATGCATACTGCAAACATTTGTTTCCAGGAGATATGGAAATGTCTGGGTTGGTTTGTATCGCTGCACTTCTGCACGATGTTGGACATGGTCCATTTTCCCATTCGTGGGATTCAACGGTCTATTCTAAGATATATAATAAGTCCGGGGGTGAAGGTTTGAAAAGACATGGGCATGATCAACACCGATTCGCTATCGTGCGGCGTATGGCCCCTTTGATAGATAAAATCATCCCACATGAGCTTATCCTAAATGTATGGAGGCAAGCAACTCCTGTGGGTAAAATATTAAATTTAATCATACAGGGTCCATTTGGAGGAGATCGAATGGACTTTGTACAACGAGATGCTCTCTATACCGGTACCCAACATTTTGGAGCGGTTGCGTGGAAAAGATTAGTAGATAATTCATCTATTGTGGACGGCATGTTATGTTTCCACTATAAGGTACTAGCAGATATGGCTCATGCTATTCGAGCTCGTTTACATATGTATCGAGAAGTATATTTACATCGCACTGCCGTAGCCGGAACTATCTTATTAGAGAAAGCTATAATGGAAATGGCTGGTGAAATGAACTTTGTTGAGCGCACCAAGGATTTGGATCAGTTCACTTTATTAAATGATTCTATTTTGACTGAAATGGCTCTGCGTGGAAACCATCATGCTTTAAGGTATTTGCACCGCGACTTGCCCAAATTAACATGGGAACATGTTGGAGAATTACATACTATGAGAGCTCTTAAGAGTAATGAAATTCTTAAAGTTATTAACGTCCGCGGATACACTACCGCGCAGCTAGATGATATGATTGCTATATATGACTCCGATTCGCGAGTGATATCATTTTCAAAAGCTATGAAAAAATACCATCATGGTAGTTTGGATATGAAAACTCTAATACACAGGTTATATGAGCTATAATCATTAAATTGCTTTTTTAAAAATATAACCAAATGAGAATGTTGAAATTATTTTGCGAGAAATGGATATTCCTGTGGAGATATGGAGTTATGTATTTTCCTTTCTTCGAAATCAGGGCATGGGAGCACCTTTATATATGACTTGCAAATTATTTAAACAAGTAATGTTGCTTCAACCAACTTTCGGTCGCAGAACACTATATAATGTAAATATGGCATTGATTTACCACAAGTACACCAATGTATTTAAGTGGTACTATGAACTTATCAAGCAATCTCAAGAAAGTGCCAAAGATATATGGTCATATCCAGACCAAGAAAGATATGCTATGAATCGTACACATATGTTAATGGCTATTTGTAAGGGATGTACGAAGATTGTTCAATATTTATTGGATGAAGGAATTATACCAACTGATGAATGTTTTGAACGGGCAATTCGATTGGGGAATAAAAAAGTGATCAATTTACTAAAAGACAGATTTGAAGTTAGTAATTTTAATCTGATTTCTATCAATCAACACCCCAAGTTTATAGGATATTGCAAAAGGATCGGATTAACTATAAACAAAGATAGTTGCTATCACGCTGCCAGATTGGGAAATATAAATCTATATAAATTCTTCGAAGAACAATGTGACCTCGCAGTAATGCCTAGCGTGGCAAAGTATGCCGCAAATTTCAATCGCCGAAAAATGCTAATATGGTTGAGGGATAATGATAGAGATATTACTGGTACTTTTCAAGGAGCTATAATGGGAGAGCACTGGGAGTTAATACCATTCTTATTCGAAGGAGGGTTTCCAATAGATAAGCTTTATAATTCAAATATACATAGATTATGTCGTCATGCTCCCTTAGAAACAATACAATATGTATTTGTTCATATAGGATATAACAAAACAAATGATATATACGTTATTGGAGCTTGTTCCTCAGGTCGATTGGATGTAGTTAAATACTTATTTAGCAAAGGATTTATTTGCGGGTCAAGAGCATTAGGAGAGGCTGCTAAAACCGGAAATAAAGAACTTGTGGTATATCTTTTAGATGGACATGCTGATGTTAATGTTAAAACGTTGGAGAATTGTGCTCGCGGGGGTAATATCGCCATAATGGATATATTGCTTGATAAATATGAACATGATCTTGGCCCAATTAATTTATGCGATAGCGCCTGTGCCCGTAAACAGTGGAAAATGGCCAAGTATCTGCAAAGTAAAGGTTTCATATACTCGAGTATTTCTCTCAAGTATACTGTGATCTTCAACGAAGTAGAAATGTTTGAATATCTAATAGCAGAAGGTTGTCCTATTACTTTTGTTGAGTTAGAAAAAGCATGCATCAGAAATCGCACACAGATGGCCTTACGGTTACTTGATTTGGACTGCCCAATAACCACAAATTGTCTCTATACAGCATTGAAAATTGGCAATCGCATATTAATTAAAGCATTGGTTGAGCATAATTGTCCTATTGATATATCAGTATTTACTTTGGATTTACCGGCGGATATTTCCAAATGGCTCAATTCGGCTCAATTAAACTGGCTGCCCGTATAAAATTTGAATTTACTTCTTTTGAAATGTCCACTGAACCAGAGGAGTTAATTAGGGAGCTGAGGGATCTTTCCCTAGCCATGCAAAAAAAAACAATTGATGAACTTGAACATACTATTAATGAAACTATCAGCAGGCCGATTTCAATTATAAAATTTGGACCAAAACTAAATCTAGGATTACGCAAGAGAACTAGTGGCGGTAATAATGACACAAGTTAACATCCCAAGGATCAGAATGCCATTCACTCAAGTCCGCCAAAGAGGCTACATCTGGAATGTGACTAGTTGTGGCCCTAGGCTGTTCTACAAAATCAATAGGACTCTTAAGTCTCGCCATCTGATGATGACGCTTATTCAGTGTTATTTTTTCTTCAGTTGTGAGCATGGGTTCATGCAAACGAAGGGGAGCCGCAGGATGTCTCAATGGTTTGGGATGATGTCTATAGTGGGAAGTTTCTGGAGGACATGCTTTCGGCCAATATTCATCATCTTCGAGCAGTTTATGTGGAGGACGGCAGCTTTTACCGGCTTCAAATTCATATTGCGTAGGGATATGACGCCAATCACCAGGAATGCTGGGAGGCATATGCTTGGCTTCCCACGGATCTAAATTTTCCTTTTGTTCTTCCTCATAAACGAAGGATATGATCAAAACTAGAGCAATAATTAACGCAATGATACTCTTATCCATGGTGTATATTACCACAGAAATATTTGGAAAAAAGAGAACATCATATGCCAAGATCCAAGAACAAAAAAATATTGTATGATTTCATTCGAAAATAATGTATTCGAAATTGCTAAACTCCAGTGCTGCCAAACCCACCATCGCCACGAACGGTTTCTTCAAGAGAATCGACTATTTCAACCATGGGTGTAGCAATACGTATTATTACCATTTGAGCGATTCTATCTCCGGGTTCTATATGAAAATTCACTTCTGTGTCCGAAGATGAGTTACGATTATGTAAAACCACTCCCACGGGCCCCGTATAATCGCTGTCAATGACTCCAGCTTCTGCAGTGATCTTTCGCTTTGTTACCAAACTAGAACGAGATTTTATGAATCCCGCATGATTTGGAGGGATAGCACATGCCCAGCCACTTTTAACAATTGCAACCTCACCTGCCGGAATATCTACGGATTCAAGGGCATAGATATCATATCCGGCAGCACCCGGCGTTTGGCGCCATGGAGGTCTGGCAGTCGGATCCAACAGCTTAACCTTGAGTGGCGGAAGTGACATAAATGTTTAATGTTTGAACGTTTTCAATATTGATAAATTGGTCTGTTGGCAACTGCATGGGTGTAGAATCGCAATCATTTAAATCGTTTGTAAAATTATCGGGCTTGGAAACTTCATGGGGAGCGCTTTGTAACTCCCCTGCTATCTTATTAATATCTCCAATGAGAGCAGCGTCATCATCTCCAAATAATCCCACATCACCTGCCGCGGGCGATGACCCACTCTGTGAAGTTGGAGGATCAAACATATGTTTACGACGTTCATTGCGTATCTTTATTATCTCTTCATCATTATCGAAAGGATCCATTTTCTATTATATGCGTAATCTTCAGTATCTGAAAATTGAAATGTCCAAATGTAAAAATGGAACTTGTGGAAGTGGAGCCTTTGATACCTACCAAACCAACAGCAGCTAAAATGGTGCTGTATGGACGAAAAAAAGAAATATCTAGGACTCAATTCTGGAATTTAATAGATAAGTTTGAATGGCTTGATTTAAGCGATGGTGGCGGAGATGTTGATAGATGTTGGAAAAACATCCAGAGCTTAGTCACCATTGAAGGATTCCATGCACATTTTCGACCTATTCATAATCATCTGAAGGATGATTTGGGTAAATATGTCACAGCGGAAAATCTGGATGTGGTGGCGGCCCATATTTTGTTACATGGTCGCCATTATGTTGAAAATTGCATGGAAAATCCAGATATGTTTTCTTATCTAGAACATACCAATGACTTTGACCCAGCTGCTGCAGACTTTATTCCCAACCAAGAATAATGACTACTATGAGTTTTTTTGGACAAATCGCACAGACCCGACAAATTGTAAATTTTCCGACAAATTGTAAATTTTCGAATTATACATTTCGAGCTTTACGTCTATCATACCAATCATGGGTCATGTCGCTCAGTATATTTTTTGTCTTGAGCCCGCAAGCACATCCATTGATCATCTCCGGCAAATTTACAGGCATGATGAGCACTCAGGCCATTGTGACTGATAGGTATATGGGGGTGTTGAAAATGTTCCCTAAAACAGATCCAAACTAATATCAATGCTATGGATACTATGAGGAATGCCAATGCTTGCATTTTTAGTAAATATATTCATTCAACAAGATTTTGAGGAAAAAAGATTTCTGAG
>JGI10211J14876_10000908_pt1 | contig 12890 bp, 11 predicted proteins | sample Etolagsediment_FD_14876 | JGI IMG/M metagenome (IMG submission 14876)
ATAATTCAACTATATTCCATATTGAAGCAAATAATAACCTGAACCGGTTGATAAGTAACTTACCTTAATAAGAAAAAATGTCAAGGCAAGAATAATGTAAAAATATTAACCGTTCATCGATGCCCATTTTCCATTAACCATGGTCAGACTTTAGTATATTTCGATGATCGGAAAATAATAAACGGGTAACAAAAAAATATGACCCTTAACTCTATCACTCTCCATCGTTGACAGTGAAACAATCATTGATTAGAATATCATTGATACGAAAGAAGATCATATTTTTAGGCACGAGAAAGGAGAAAAAATGCCCTATGCAATAGCTATGGCTGGAAAAGGTGGAACAGGTAAAACTACTGTTGCTGGATTCTTAATCAAGTATTTGGTTCAAAAAGGTAAAACCCCTATATTGGCAGTCGATGCTGATTCAAACGCCAACCTCAATGAGGTTCTTGGGATTCCCCTGGAAGCAACTTTAGGCACTGCTCGAGAGGAAATGAAAGATGGGGTGGTTAAGCAGGGGATGACCAAACAGATGTTTATGGAAATGAAGCTGGCAGAGGCAGTAGTTGAGGGAGAAGGTTTTGATCTTATTGCCATGGGTAGGCCAGAAGGCGCCGGATGTTACTGCGCCGCTAACAATCTATTATCTATGTACTTAGGAGAGCTTATAAACAATTATCCTTACATGGTTATGGATAATGAAGCGGGCATGGAGCATATAAGCCGCTTGACAACGAATAATATTGATGTTCTTCTTGTTGTTTCTGATTCTTCCATACGGGGGATTGAAGCTGCTGGCAGGATTAATACTTTAGTGGATGATTTGAAGGTAAGGGCAGCAAAGAGATTTTTAATAATAAATCAGGCACGGAATGGATTAACTGACTCCTTGCAAGAGGCAATAACGAAACACGGGCTGAATCTGGCGGGAACCATTCCAAAAGATGATGTCCTTTACGAATTTGACATGAACGGTGATCCAACTGTTAATTTACCAGATGATAATCCAGCTCTGTCCACAGCATTTGAAATCTTCGATAAAATAATAGAGGTTAAATAATATGAAGATACTTGTACCAGGTGGTTGGGTTTTCATTGGCAGCAATCCTAATATTTTTAGGTATTAAGACTGCAGCAAGCAATTGTTGGATTTCCCAGCGACCGTTTTGTATTAATTAGGCTTTTAAAACACCTCTTAAATGATCCAGATCTTGATCTTTGTTTGTAGTAAAAATGTATTGAAAAAAGCTCCTCAAAGAGATCTTAGGGTATTCTAAATTGTCTGAATAATTGATGAATTCCGGTTAAAACATGCAATGAACTGGTATTGCCAGAAACTATTGAATCAGTTAGATATACGTACCCAACCTGTTCATGTTACGTAGAGTAATCATAAGCCAGGAGACTTGTGAGAGCCTTTCTATAGATAGCAGAATTGTACAATTTTGGCTTGATGTTAAAAACCACTGTATATTGAAATCATATACCTGGAAATTCTTTCGTTTCACCTTAACACCTCATAACACATAACCGGCTCAGCTTTATTTTTGACGTGTAGTCGCCTTTTTCGTATCAGGAAATGGGATTGGCTTTGGTATTCCATGATCAACCCAACCGAATTCTTTGGAAGGCTACTTTAGGAGTTCCTGAACTGCCTCTAGCAGTTCTACGCGTTGAAAAGGCTTTTCCAAGGTAAACTGAACACCCATCCCTTTGGCAATCTTTAAATAGTTCTCTGGTCCCACACGGCCTCCTCCGGACATGGCGATGATCTTCACTTCAGGAAAGTCTCGCTGAAGCTCCACAATAGTCTCTAAACCTTCCCTCTCTGGCATAATGATATCTGTAATGATCAGATCAGTGGGTTTCATTCGGTAAAGTCTTATCCCCTCCTTGCCATCGGGAGCATCAACGACCTCGTATCCCTCGCGCTCTAGCATCTGCCGGAGCATTGCTCGAAATAGATCATCATCGTCAATGATAAGTATGAGTGCCATTTTTTATTTCTCCTTTTCCTGATCAAGGATCCTTCGAATGGTGTTGGCGAGATCATGTATCACAAAGGGTTTCATGACAAACGCTTTTATGCCCAGTGCTTTTGCCATTTCTTCAGTAATCCGCTCACTGAACCCAGTGCAAAGTATAATAGGAATATCAGGGCGAATAGCCATGAGCTCTTTGGCTAACTCATCACCTGTCACCTTAGGCATGGTCATGTCAGTGATTACCAGATCAAATTTGTCGGGCTGTGTCCTAAAGGCCTCATGTGCTTCAATTGGGCTCGTTCTTACCTCTACTTTATACCCCATTTGCTCTAACATCGATTTCCCGATATCAACAATGGCTGGCTCATCATCAACGAAAAGTATTTGCTCCTTTCCCATTGGAAGGGGAATCATCTCCTCTGGCTCTGCCGTTACTTCTCTCTCAATTCTGGGAAGATATACATGGAAAGTTGTTCCTTTTTCTAACTCGCTGTACACGGTTATTCCTCCGCCATAGGTTTTGACGATTCCATGAACTACAGCAAGCCCCATCCCTGTTCCTTCACCCTTTTCTTTGGTAGTGAAATAGGGATCGAATATTTTATCTATGCCCTTCTTTTCTATACCATGCCCAGTATCACTTATCGTAAGTTTCACGTAAGGCCCTGGATGGATTTCCAGGTGTCGGGCAGTAAAGTCAGAAGCAAGCTCTACATCGGATAGGCTGACTTCTAACACACCACCCGTATCACGCATGGCATGATATGCATTGGTGCACAGGTTCATCATCACCTGGTGTATCTGTGTTGGATCAGCCAGTACCGCGGAAGCAGAAGTGATGTTCTGGCGGATCTCTATGGTTGCAGGAAGTGATGGCCGAAGTAGTTTGAGGGCTTCTTTGACAATGAAGTGGATTTGCAATGGCTTTTTTTCTTCTTCTCTCTGATGACTGAAGGTGAGAATCTGTTGCACCAGGTTTTTGGCTCTATTTCCGGCTTTGAGCACCTCATCTAAATCCGAAATGACATCGCTGCCTTCAGGGACTTTCATCTTTGCCAGCTCCGAATATCCAATAACAACAGCAAGAATATTGTTAAAGTCATGGGCTATTCCACCTGCAAGGGTGCCAATGGCCTCCATCCTTTGGGCCTGGATGAGTTGGGCCTCGAGGTTTTGTTGTTCGGTTATATCCTCACAAATAACAAATTGATCACCTCCCTCCATTGTAACTGCCCTAAACTGTATTATTTTTTTTGAGCCGTCTTTACATGTTACAGTAAAGATTCTTGGTCGGTGCTCACCAACTTCTGAATCACTACGATCACTCATCCAGGCTGAAACAACCTTATCCCTATATTCTTGATCAGGGTATGCCTTTCTAAACCATACTCGCCCATTAGGAATATCTCCCCTGGTATAACCAAACATCTCTATGAACTTTGGGCTGATATATCTGTAATGGCCATCCTTGTCAATTAGAAATACCCCTAGCGGAGATTCTTCTACCAGGACTCTAAATCTCTCCTCGCTTTTTTTCAGCGCTTCTTCTGCTTGCTTGCGCTCGGTGATGTCTATAAGAGATCCCACTGTTTTTTTTGTTCCAGGAATTAGGGACAAGGTAATGAAGCAATCTTTAACGTTACCCTGTTTGTCAATGAACTGGAATTCATAGTAGGGTGGACCAGCATTCGGGTCAGTCATTCGCACGTTGTGATACCCTTTCAATCTCTCCAAATCTGCTTTCACTAAGAACTCTATCCAGCTTTTCTTGCCTTCTACTTCTTCTTTGGAATAACCACACAGTTTTTCAAATTCCTTGTTTATCATGAATATTGTCGTGTCTTCCTCGCCTATCAGCATTGCGGTGCCGGTAGTTTCAAAAATAGTCTGGTATGCATCTCTTGACTCTCTCAGCGCTTCCTCATCATGCTTACGGGCGGTGACATCCAGATAAATTCCATAAGCTCCTACCACTTTCCCTTCGATGACCACTGGCACCCCAACAAATTCAACGTCTATGAGTGTCCCATCTTTTCTGTATCGTCTACCAGTTCCATGAATTGCCTCTCCTCTAAGAGTCTTTTTCGTATATGACATTGCATCTTTTATGTACTCTTTTCTTGCGATGACTTGGTCAAGTTTTTTGCCTAGGATCTCAGTTTCTTCAAACTGAAAAAGGTTTTCGAAATATCTATTGCATGAAATAATCCTTTGTTTATCATTAAGGGTTATTATGGCTAATGAGCTATAATGGAGCAATGACGCTAAATGTTGTTCTAATTTCTCCTCTGCCTGCTTGCGTTTCGAGGCCTCTTTTTCCAACTCCTTAACCTTTTGTTCTAATTCCTCATAGGTCGGCTTGCACATTAGAAGATCCTCCGATTACCATTAAATTTTAAAATCCCATATGGGAAAAATTTAAAACACTAAATCACATATATTGTGTTTATTTCAGCATCCGAATTTGGAATGTTTCGTGCCACATTGGGTATAATCATGCTATCTGATTTTATTACAACATACAAACACAATATTACCCTTTTGAACTTTCAAATCTTCAACAACCAATATGTTTGACTTTTTGGATTACATGAACATTCTTGAAATAAACGTAAGGAATAAGGGTCAAAACTTACTGTATTTTGCTAAGATCTTTTCCGCTGTTTTTCTATAACTCTTGATCTCTTTATTAAATCCCTAGAGGCCCTTGATTGCATTTTTTTCCGACCTCTTCCGGTCAGGATACAAAGGAGGGAAGACCATATATATCCAGTAAACAGATCCTGCGCGGGAAGTGGGTAAGGATTTTGTGAATGAACTCACGGTCATATCAGTAAAGGAAGTTCATGATAAAGGAGATATTCTTTTTCGAAAAGGATATTCAGCTAAGCACGCTTATCTTTTGTTGATAGGCCGCGTTCACTTGAAAATGGGTGAGATTGGTCATGTGATTCACATCGTGAGCCGTGATGTTTATTCCACAACTGCAGAATGCCTAACAGCAACGTATCTGCGCAAACTTCATAGAGAGGATCTCAAAAAGCTCCTGGAAAAGGACCCGGTAAGTGGGCTCATTTTTTTCCAAAGACTTGCAGGCATGTTAAGTAAATGATTGCTTGAGAGCTATGCCCGTTACGAAAAAGTTTTTCGTGGTGAAACCTTTGTATAGATAAAAATTTGGCATATTCGAATGAGAATGTGACCAATGAAATAATAAAGATTTGGCATTTCCACCTTCTTCATTATAGTTGAAAGAAAACTGCTATAGTATCTATCCTGAATTCCTCTAACATGAATGTATAAAAAAATTCCCCTAAATTTCTTTAACATACTTTTATTATAGACAAAACCTGTTAATTGTAAGCATCTACTGAATAACATCGTATCAATTATCTTGACATTGGTATACTTATTAATTAAATATATATGCTATTAATTAATATATAATTATCAATGTATATATGCCAAAATCAATGACATAACGTATGATTTTCTGACCTTCTAAACAAGGTCACCTTAGAAAAGAACACGATGTCTAAAGCATCATCAAAACATCCCGTAAAAAAAGAGGTATGGGGAGTAATTTTTTTACTTTTATCCCTTATCTTTGGCGGCAGTCTCTTATCATACTATCCCAAAGATCCTCTTTTTTGGGGAAGAGTAACCGGGGTTGGGCTCCAGACAAAAAACCTAATTGGAACTGTTGGTGCTCATCTGGGTGGTAGTCTCTTTCTGGTCCTTGGCCTTTCATCATTCTGGCTTATAGCTATTCTCCTTTTTCTATCGTTTTCCTTTTTCAGAGGAAGGTTCCCTTTTAAAGTAATCTGGCTATCGATAAATCTCGTTCTCTTGCTTATCTCTTTTGCTGCTTTACTGCACCTTTACCTTCCTGATGGATTACATTATAGGGGTGCAATGATTAGCGGGGGATTGGTTGGGCTACATACTGCTACTTTGGCTATTACAATATTTAACTATTTCGGAACATGCGCACTTTTTCTCACCATCTTTATTATCTCCCTTATGATCATAACACGGTTCTCCTTTGGTAGCCTGTTTAAGAGAATATGGTTAGTATTTTCTAATATTGCCCTCTATATAAAAGAAAAATGGCTTAAATATATGGAACGAAGGAGACGGGCAAAACAAAGAAAAAAAATAGTCAAAAAAGCTAATAAGGCGACAGAGAGGAAGATGAATATTGTAGAAACCCCTTTACAAAAACCGGCTAAACCAACACAAGAGTTTTTTCCCTTTATGAGTACAGCTGGTGATTTCAAACTCCCGCCTTTAGATCTTTTGGATGAAATCCCGAAATCATTGGATAAGGAAATCCAAAAAGAAAGCTTGAGAGTGAATGCACTCAGGGTTGAGCGAAAGCTAAGGGATTTTGGTGTTGAAGGTGAGGTGGTTGAGATCGTACCAGGTCCGGTAATAACGATGTATGAATTCAAGCCAGCACCAGGTGTCAAAATAAGCAAGGTGGCATCTTTGGCAGACGATCTTGCTCTCAACCTGAGAGCATCAAACATCAGGATCGTAGCACCAATACCGGGAAAATCAGCTATAGGCATAGAGATACCGAACAATAAAAGGAGCCTTGTTACCTTAAAAGAAATTTTATCAAGCCAGGTTTTTTTGGATTCTTCCTATAGACTCACAATTGCCTTAGGGATGGACATAATAGGGCAGCCAGTAATCACAGATCTAACTAAAATGCCACACCTCTTAGTTGCCGGTGCTACAGGAACAGGGAAAAGCGTATCCATCAATGCTATGATAAACAGTATTCTATTCAAGGCTTCTCCAGAAGCGGTCCGTTTTGTCATGATTGATCCAAAAAGAATAGAGCTTGCGCCTTATCAGGACATTCCCCACCTCTTACATCCAGTAGTAACCTATCCAAAAGAGGCAACCAAGGCCCTCAGATGGGCTGTTGATGAGATGGAGAGGCGATACACGCTTCTGTCTGATAAAGGTGTAAGGAATATAAATGCCTACAACCGGAAGGTGAGAAAAGACAAAGGTATAGTTGAGCCTGATGTGAATCAAAAGATAGACGAGCATATTCCTTATATTGTTATCATAATTGATGAGCTGGCAGATCTCATGATGGTCTCCAGCAGGGAGGTGGAGGAATCTCTAACAAGACTGGCGCAGATGGCAAGGGCTGCGGGGATACACATGATACTTGCCACCCAGAGACCATCAGTGGATGTTCTCACAGGCATTATTAAGGCCAATTTCCCTACAAGGATGTCATTTCAGGTATCATCCAGAGTGGATTCGAGGACAATCCTTGACAGCATGGGGGCCGAACATCTTTTAGGAGATGGGGATATGTTGTTTTTACCGCCTGGTGTGGCTAGACTTACCAGAATCCATGGCGCATATGTCTCAGAAGAGGAGGTCAAAAGGGTTACCTCTTTTCTAAAAGAGAATATGAAACCAGACTATGACAGCTCGATCGCTGCTGAAATAAGCACAGAGGAAGAAGCAGAAGAGATAGAAGGGGATAAAGATGAAAAATATCAAGATGCAGTCGAATTGGTTTTGCAAACAGGCCAGGCATCAATTTCGTTTGTTCAGCGAAAGCTCAGGGTTGGATATAACAGGGCTGCCAGGATGATTGAGGCCATGGAAAAACAAGGAATTGTTGGGCCATCTGACGGGAGCAGGCCTCGAGAAGTTTTGAGAAAAAGGGAACGATTTTGATCGCCAAATCCTACCGCATAGTTTTCATTTTTTTTCTTTTCCTTTTTGGATCCATCCCATTGGCAAGGGCATTGCCAGATGATCAACTTTCAAAAATCATCAGTGGCATGGGAGATAGATATAGAAATGCTCAAGGATGGAAAGCTGAGTATACGAGGGAAGCTATTAGTAAGACGATGGCTATGTTAAAAACAGCAGAGAGACATGATCTTGCAAAAGGAAGTCTTTATTTTAAGCCTCAACACTTTCTCCGCCTTGAACAGGCTTCCCCCCAAGAGGAACTACTGCTTACAGACGGACAGACACTTTGGTGGTATATTCCCCTTAAAAAGCAGGCTTACAAGTACTCTGCCGAAACATTTGGAAAGGAATTAGTCCTTCTCAGTGATATTTTTCAAGGCCTAAAAGGTATAAAAAACGATTTTCAAATCACTCTTAAGGCAGGCCCCGAAACCACTACATACCAGCTTGTCCTTAGGCCAGAAACGCCATGGCAAGAAATTGATCATCTGGAGCTGATCATGCTTAAACGGGATTTCTCTATTCAACAAATCGATATCTATAACAATATAGGTGGACTGACCAGATTCCTTTTCAACAGATGGGAAGAAAAAGGGCCATTTAAAAAGGGATTTTTTTCTTTTTCTCCTCTTCCAGATGTAAAGGTTTTAGAGAAGTAAGATCTCCCGCCTCTTTATTTAACTGCATATATTATTCTATTCCAAATGCCCCCAAAAAATCCCCCCATTCCTTGTAAAATCTATTTGACAAACCCCATTTCAGTAATGTATGAAGGGGCAGATTTTTTGCCGCACGGATTACAAAATCTTTAATAGGAACACAACACTATGGCCCTTTTTGCACAAGGAATAACGTTTTCAAAGAACGTAATGATGCCAAAGCTCAATCGTATCGACACCCCGCTTCCACACCGTGTCATCCTCCCCCTCAAACAATATATCGGAGAGCCATCGCAGCCTGTTGTAACAAAGGGTGACAANGTTACCACAGGACAACTGATCGCCACTGACAACACAGACACCTCCCTTCCCCTGCATGCCACCATATCAGGCACGGTCAAAGACATTACTGAACAGCCTGACTCGAAGGGCACACCAACCCTCTCTATCATCATCGAGGGTGATGGGACAGATACCTGGAGTGCGCCTCCCAGTAAAAAAGAAGAAGAAAAAGCACTANCCTCCNATGCACCATCTGAGATCGTCAAACAGATTCATGCCGCAGGACTGATTACAACACAACTCGTTTCCGTGCCCCTCACCACCGATCTCGTGCCCATTGATCAGCCAAAGACCCATCTCATCGATGGACAACGGATCACAAAAAGGATCGACACCTTGCTCATCACTGCCCTTGATAGAGAGCCATTCTTAGGGGTGAACCGATACCTTGCAGGGATACACAATGAGGAGCTGGCCGATGGAATCGCGGCACTCAAGATGATCACCGGTGCACCCTCTGTTCGCTTTGTCGTGGATACCCACTATCCCCCGTACACCCAACTCAAAGAACTTGTCGCAGCAGATGAAGAGGAGACCACCACCCTCACCTCCCTGAATGGCAGACGATTTCCCATAGGGCTGGCGATCCCTGTCATCAAGGCAGCCCTCGGAAGGGAGGTACCACTCCCCTATGGACACCCCCGGGATGTGGGGGTGGCACTCTATGATATGAATACGGCGATTGCTGTGGGAAAGGCGGTGAGCACACAGCTCCCCCAGGTAGAATCCCTTATCACCGTGGGAGGAGGGGCGATGCCACAAGAAGGTATTGTCACAGTCAGGATCGGAACACCAATCGGGGATGTGATCGAATCCCTTGGTGGATTCAGCACACCCCCTGCCAAGATTATCATCGGAGGCCCCATGACAGGCCTGGCACACTATGACCTTGATATCCCCATCACCAAGGAGACAGACGGGCTCTTTGCCCTGACACACGATGAGATACAGCTCTCCGGGGACTACCGGCAGTGTATTAACTGTGGTCTCTGTGTCAAGGTATGTCCGGTGAACTTACTGCCTGGGGTGCTGTCGCTGTACTGTGCAAAAGACAGATTTGAAATGGCAGAGACAGAAGGCCTTTTTCATTGCATTGAATGCGGGTGTTGTGACTATGTATGCCCTTCACGACGGCCCATGGTGCATCTCTTTCGGCATGCAAAGCATCAGTTGATGGAAGGAGGTCAATGACACATGTCAAGGCGCTCATGTCAAACCCGTAGGTAAAAAACCTTTTGGCATTGAGTCATTTGGATTGTGACATGTGACAGTACAATCTATTTCCCACGGGCATATCTGAAAAAGGAAGCAATGAGGAAAAAGGAATAACTATGGAAAACACTCCCTATATCGTGTCCATGTCACCGCATCTCAGAGGGGCACACTCTATCGAGCGGATGATGCGGACCTTTATCATCGGTCTTATCCCTGCTGCGNTGATGGCGCTCTATCTGTTTGGGATACGAAGCCTGATCATTATGGTGCTCTCGATGGCAACTGCGGTGATTGTTGAAGTCGTGATCGAACGACTCACCACCCAGAAACTCACCTATAAAGACTGTCATGCCATCCTGACTGGCTTTGTGCTTGCCCTGCTCCTGCCTCCCTCTGTCCCGTGGTGGATACCAGTGGTCGGGGCGTCTGTTGCCATTATATTGGGAAAGATGGTATTTGGTGGCCTGGGCAACTACCCCTTTAACCCCCCGCTTGTTGCCTGGGTGGTAGTAAAACTCTCCTGGCCTGAGCGAATGAGTTTGTTTGTTGAACCCCACACACACAGCCAGGCATTAACCCCCCTGATGGCGCTNAANGAAGACCCCAGCCTGTTTTACTCCTATGAGATGCGTGACCTCTTTCTGGGAAACACACCAGGCCCTCTCGGAGCTGTCTGTGCCCTGGCAGTGCTCATTGGGGCAGCCTTTATCCTGTATCGAGGGGTGATACGCTGGCATATCCCACTTTCCTTTCTCGGTGGTGTTGCCCTGTTTGCTGCGATCCTTCACGGAATCAACCCTGACATCTATCCTCCGGTGATCTTTCACCTGCTCAGTGGGGGGCTGCTTCTGGGGGCCTTCTTTATCGCCCCTGAGCCGGTCACCTCCCCGGTCACCCCCAAAGGCATGCTGCTGTTTGGGTTTTTGGCAGGCATCCTCACCATGATCATTCGAATGTGGGGCGCCTATCCTGACGGCACCTTGTATGCAATCCTTATCATGAATGCTGCCACACCCCTCTTTAACTATCTCAAACCAAAGGAATATGGGAGAGTGAAACGTGCGTGATATACTAAAGATGATTATTGTGTTAACGATCATTGGTGCGGTATCAGGTCTGGCCCTTTCCCTCGTCTACGAGGGCACAAAGGCACCCATTGAGTACCAGACCATCAAGTTTGTAAAAGAGCCGGCAGTAAAAAAAGTACTCACCGGCTATGACAATGACCCGATTGCTGATAGAAAAAAGATACGAATCGGGGAAGATGAGCGGGGCACACCCATTGAACTCATCATATTTCCTGCAAAAAAGGCAGGAGCGACCTTTGCGGTCGCCCTCGAGGGAAAAGGAAAGGGGTTTGGTGGGCTCATCGGCGTGATGGTGGGGGTAAGCAAGAAAGGGACAGTGCTTGACATTGGTATCACCTCTCATTCAGAGACCCCGGGAATCGGGGCACGGGTATCAGAGACCTTCTTTACCGAACGATTTAAGGGTCTCACCACAGACCGAGAGGTGACAGTCGATGGAATCAGTGGTGCAACCTATTCAAGCAAGGGTGTGATGAGCGCCGTCACCCAGGCACTCGGGTATGTCACTACATTTAGCAAGGAGATCTTTTAATGTCTATCACAGATGAGTTTACCAAGGGACTATGGCAGACCATTCCACCCTTTCGATTGGTCCTGGGGCTGTGCCCGACACTGGCAGTCACCACCTCTGGCATTAATGGCATGGGAATGGGACTGGCCACGACATTTGTCCTCGTCTTTTCCAATCTATTTGTCTCACTGCTCAGACGGTTTATCCCGAGCCAGGTACGGATCGCCTCATTCATTGTCATCATTGCCTCATTTGTGGTGATCGTCGAGCTTGTAATGCAGGCCTATTTTTACCCCCTGTTTAAGATCCTGGGGATCTTTATTCCCTTAATTGTGGTCAACTGTATCATCCTTGGCAGGGCAGAGGCCTTTGCATCAAAGCAAAACCCCCTTGCCTCGCTTGCAGATGGCTTAGGTATTGGTCTTGGCTTTACCATATCACTCTTTGTGCTTGGCTGTATACGGGAGCTGTTGGGCAGCGGCACCCTTCTCGAGATCCCTGTCATGTGGTCCAGCTTTGAGCCCTTTACCTTTATGTTAAAACCTCCAGGGGCCTTTGTTGCCTTGGGGATATTGCTTGCAACCATGAATCTCATCAGTCAGGTGCAGGCACGGAAAGGAGGTGGGAGATAATGAGTGACTTCATCCTCCTTATGATAAGCGCCATCCTGGTCAACAACATCCTGTTGATCCGGTTTTTAGGCAACTGCCCCTTTTTAGGGGTATCCAGAAGCATGGACACTGCCACAGGCATGGGCATGGCGGTCATCTTTGTCCTCACCCTTGCAGGCACGATCACCTGGCTGGTGCATACCTATATCCTTGTACCCCTTGGCCTTGAGTACCTCCGGACCATTGCCTTTATCCTGGTGATTGCGACCCTGGTGCAGTTTGTCGAGATGGTGGTGCAAAAGACTGCCCCTGCCCTGTATGAGGCATTAGGGATATTTTTACCCCTGATTACCACAAACTGTGCGGTGTTTGGTGTTGCCATCATCAATATCAACGAGGGCTACGACCTGATCACCTCGATATTCTTTTCCTTTGCCTCTGCCTGCGGTTTTGCCCTGGCCCTTGTACTAATGGCAGGCCTCAGACAGAGATTTGCCCTGGTAAGCATCCCCAAGCCATTTGAGGGGACTGCCATCGGCCTTGTGACTGCAGGCCTCATTGCCCTGGCATTCTCTGGCTTTATTGGGTTGGTGTAGCGTGGTTCACCGTTATCCGTTTACCGTGTTCCGATGGTCAACGGACAACAAATAACAATTAACACATAACGAGGTTACTCTATGGTAGCAGGAATGCTTGCGATTGGAGGAATTGGACTCATTGCCTCCCTCCTTTTAGGCATC
>JGI10211J14876_10000909_pt1 | contig 12889 bp, 13 predicted proteins | sample Etolagsediment_FD_14876 | JGI IMG/M metagenome (IMG submission 14876)
ATTTTACAAATATCTAATTGATTTGCTACTTGTTTGTAAAGAGGAACTGACATAGAAGATTGATTTTTTACATTAACACCATAAGAGGTACTACATTGATCATAAGTACCTGCACTTGTCATAGGTGTACCCGTTTTTGAATTAATAGGTATAAAACAAGTATCATTTNTATTAGTACTACAATTTCCATTAGAAATATCAGAAGAACATCCAGTTCCATAACTATTATAATCATAATTAGCATTTCCTTCTTCTTCTTCAGGTGTAGGTAATCCAGCATCTGTAATATAACATTTTGAAAGTGTTCCTTTACCTTTATCTGAAAAGNAACTATTTTCACATACATCTAAGGGTACATCCATATTATTATTCATGATATTAACAGGACGATTATAAGAAGTTCTTAATAAATATTGAGCAGAAGGTCCAAATTCTAATTTAGATGTACTATCTTTTGTTAAAGTTATAGATCCTCCAGTAGCATAAGCTAATTCAATATTTCCATTTTTATAACCCCCATATAATTCATTAATACTTTGAATATTAAGTGGTTGACCATTAAATTCAAAAGGAGTCATTGGTTTTGTATTTCCATTAGAACAATAAATTTGTTTTAAATAAAATAAATTTTCTTTTTGGTTTAATTCACCTCTACCAATAAACATATCCGGTAAACATTGAGGATCTTCTTCTTCTACATAATAATTATCAGTGAGTTGATTTGTATTATTCCATATATCAAAATTCATTTTACTTAATGAAAAAAGAATATTTTTATTTACTTGAAGAAAACAAGCATAATATGAGTTACCACCATCAGAATAAGTATAGTAACCATTCCAATTACTTCCATAATTATTTTCTTCACTTATAATGTCAAAATTATTTTTAGTTGTTAAAACATTATTATTTTTATAATGATAATTCATGACAAAATCGCTATCGGTATTATCTTGATAATAAGTGGAATTAGAATTTCTAAATTCTTCTAAACTATTATTTTCAGAATAATTTTTAATGATTAAATAATACAAAGCAATTATTATAACGATTACTACAACTCCAATAATAATTGAATTTTTATTCATATATAAATTATAGAAATAAAAAATTTTAAAATAAAATAAATTAAAGATTATATCCTTCAGGTAATATATCATTATTTTCTTTAGTATCTCCGGTTTTATAAGATGCCCATGGATTATTAATTTCAATAGGACAAGCTTCACCATTTTCTTGATTTTTTTTAGAATACATTAAATTATTAAGTGTTTGAGGAATTTTATTTGCTTCAGGTTGAATACAAGGTAATAAATAATTTTGAGAATTATTTGTGCTTGAACATGGGCTCATTTTATTATAATTATATTTTTCATGTTGATAACTATTATTAGCATTTATCCAATCACTATTATTATATATTCTTGAAGCATTTTTATAATAATTATTTGAACAATATTTACTTTGATTATTTGAATTATCTGAATTATTTTTTCCATTCGAATCATTTTTTCCGCCATTCATACTAAATCCTTTTTCACCATTAATATAAATATTAACAGGAGAGATTCCTACACCAATACCTGGATTAATTTGTGTATTTCCACTTCCTCTTCCTAAATTTTTAAGAGCTCCTGCGCTATCTTTAATTAAATCTTTTATTTGATCTTTTCTTGATTTTTCTTCTTCAACTAAATCTTCTTTAGATTTCATTTCTTCTTCTGAATATTCTTCTTCAATTGCTTTTTTTATATATTCTTCTTGACTACTAAGTTCTTCTTCCATTGTTGTTTTTTCTTCTTCTGTTCTAAGTAAACTTTCTTCTTCTGTTCTTTGGTATTCTTCTGATTCCATTCTTTGAGATTCTTCATCTTCTCTATCTAAAGCAGCACATTGAGCACGAAGTTTATCTTTAGCAGAGAGTTCTTCTTCTGTTTTACTCATTTCTTCTTGTGTTCTTCTCATTTCTTCTTCCATTTTGTTCATTTCTTCTTGTGTTTTATTTGTTTCTTCTTGTGTTTTATTTGTTTCTTCTTCTTCCCCATTAGCAAAAAATTCCATTGCTTTTTTAGGACCTAAATAATAAAGAATAATATACATAATTACGGTAATTAATAGAAAATTAAATAAAAATATTTCGTCAAATTTTCTTATGTAATAATATGAAATTATAAATCCAATAAAACATGAAAAAATAAAATTGATATAATCTTGGTTATTCATTGCTATAATTAATACTAATATATTTTTAATAATTTTATAAACATTTTAATATTATTTATTATTATGAGTAATACTAATTTTTATAAAAATATATATAATTCAAAAGATGGTGTCATTGAACTTAAGTTTAATGATTTTCAAATAAAAAAAAATAAAGTTTTTATAAAAAATAAAAAATTTAAAGAAAATAAAAGTATTATTATTTTTTATGCTCCATGGTGCTCTCATTGTAGAAATATGTATGATTCTATTGTTGAATTATCTTTAACAAATCTAAATAAATTTCAAATAGGAACTGTAAATATTTCAAATGCAAAATCTAAAAATTATTTAATCTCTAATGCATTAGGAATAACAACTATTCCTAAAGCATGTATTTTAACACAAAAAAATGAACTTGTTATTTTTGATAAATCTGTTAATTATGAAAACTTATTTTATTTTATAAATATGAATTTAGATTAATATTTATCATACATTTTATTAAGTTGATTATTTACTCGAATAAATTGACATCTTTCATGTAATTGTTCTATTTTTTCAGCACCCACATAACTACATGTACTTCGAACTCCTCCTAATAAATCTTCTAAAGTATCTTTTAAAGCACCTTTATATGGTATTTCTAATACTCTTCCTTCAGATGAAACATAATTTTCTTTTTTTCCATAATGTGTATTCATTGCTTTTACACTACTCATCCCATAAAATTGTTTATATTTTTTATTATCTTTTATAATCATTTTTCCTGGATTTTCATCATGACCCCCAAATAATCCTCCAATCATAATAAAATCAGCACCTGCACCAAAACCCTTTGATATATCTCCAGCACTTGTAATACCACCATCACCAATTATAAATCCATTTACATCATGTGCACCTGTAGCACAATCATCAATTGCGCTTAATTGTGGAACTCCAATACCCGTTTGTGTTCGTGTTAAACATGCACTATTATGAACAATAGAATTATTCGCAATAAATGAATGACAAGGATTATCTACTTCAATATCATATGTATCAATTAAATTAGATGTATTATTTATTTTTTTAATATTATGATGATAATATTTTTCTGGTTCTTCATCTTTTTTAATAATTATAGTTTTATGATTTGAACTTAATTTATAATTGAATCCAAGACTTAATATACAAAAATACATAAGTTCAATTACATTTTTATGAATATTCCAAATATGTTTATTTTCATCATATTCAATTGAATTAATATTAAGTAATCCCTTATATATCCCTTTTATAAAATAATGATTTGTACAATAATATTTATGAGGCAGACTATTTCCCAAACTTGCTAAAAACTTATATATTAAACTTTCATGACTATGTAAATCTTTATGAATCTCAAAATCACATACATAATTTTTAATTACTTTTATTTTATGTTGATTAATTAAAAATGAACCAATAATATTTCCTAACAATTCATTCATTTCAATATATCTTTTATATTTTTCTTTACCAATATAAATAAATTCATTATCATATTCTTGCAAAGGAGCCTTAAATTCTGATAAATCAATAAATTCTAAATCGGGTAATTTCCATTCTATTTTTTTAGGTAATAATCCAAATTGATTTTTCATATTCATTTGATTAATTTCTACCCATTTATATTTATCTATATTTTTGTTTTTTTCAATTAATTTTTGAATACATCCCTTTTTAATTGTTGAATCAGATAAATGTTCTAAATTTGCTACCCAATAGTTATGATCAGGTGTTACATGAGTAGGTTCCATATAATGATTACCTTGAACTGATATTAGATGTTTCTTACCTTTATAAAATAAATTTAATACTTCTACTGGTCTTCCATCTCTGTTAATAACCCAATCTCCTTTCATAATTTCTTTAATATATTTATAAGTTCCATCTGCCATTAATATTCGTGTATTTCCTTCAAAACAGCCTGAACCAATTCCTACTTTTACTATATCTACTAACCCTTTTTTGATAAGTTCTTTACTACGATGTTTACATACTACATTACCCGCAATAATAACTTTTCTTGGATATAATTGTCGAATTTTTCTACATACTTCGATTAATTTTTCCATATAACCATTTGCTACATCTACACATATAAATTTTACTTCAATGGCTTCAATAATTAATTTAAGACGTTCTAAATCATTTTCATTAATTCCAGTTGAAATAGCAAAAAAATCAGGATTTAATTCCATACTTTTAAAATCATCAACATTATAAAATTTATGAAAACATGTTATTATTTTTTCTTTGCTTAATACTTGATAAACTTCATAAGTGCCAATAGTGTCCATATTTGCACACATAATAGGTACTCCTGTCCATCTTTGTTTACTCATTGGAAAATAAATTGTTCTTTCTAAATCAACATCTTTTCTTGAATAAACAGAAGAATTAGTCGGTTTAATTAATACATCACTATAGTCATAATGTAAATTTTCATTTATTCTCATAAATAGTTTTTAAAAATAAATCTTTATATATAAATAAATGAGTTTGAATTTAAATATTATAAATAATTTTACAATTAAAAATAAAGAAAATAAAATCAACCCTATCTATTTATGTGATTCTAATAAACATAAAGGACAAAATCAACTTCCATTCATTCAATGGAATAAAATACATGAAGCAGATTTTTATAGTTTCATTATAGAAGATCCTGATGCTCCTAAACAAACATTTGTTCATTTATATTTACCAATTATACCTAAAGATATTCATGAAATATCTCAATCAAATTTAAATAATAAATCTATTATAAAAGGGTTTAATAGTCAAAATGAACAAGCCTATTTAGGTCCTTGTAATCCATTTCCAGAAATACATCATTATCATTTTATATTATATGCGTTCAAAGGAAATGCTTCATCTTCAAAACAATTAACTCAATTAGAACCTATAAAAGAATTATTAAAAACCAAAAATCATTCAGAATTTGAAACATTTATGATAAATAAAGGTTTTACAATATTACAAAAAAATGAAAAGATTTTTAATTATAAATTATAATTTATTTTTTCATAAAAGAGGATTGTTTTATACTTGATACACAATCCAATGAACAATAATTTTTAAAAAACCATTTTTTAAAACTTAATGGTGTAATAGCATCTTTAAATTCTTTTTTTAAGATAAGTTCATTTAATATAGTATGAATTTTTTTAGAAGGATAATTTTGAACAAAACAAATAAAAAAGTTATATATTTTATCAAATTCAAAAAATGACATGTTTATATAATCAAATTGTTTGTAAACTACTTTTATAAAAAATAAAATATCAGAATCTTTTGTTTTTTTTTGAAGATTAATGGCTTTTTTATATGATAATTTTAAGTTTTTATCTAAATCTTCTTTTTTTTTTTTTTTTTTTTTTTGGATACATTTTTTTCATTTAAATAATAAATATCATTAATAATATAATTATAATGTTTTTTACATACTTCACATGGTAAAATATAACCAAAAGTTTGTATCATTGTGTACATACATTCATTATTTTTTGAATAAATACTAAAGTTATGAATTAGGTGCCAAGCTTTTGGTCCCCAAATTTCTTTACTCATATAATAAATAAATGTAAATTATTTTATAATTTTTTTCAATTAAATAATATTATAATATATTAGGATTTATGAGTAATAATGATGACAAAGAATATTTATCGCTTTTTAAATTAAATAAAATAACCTATTTGCTTAATTATGTAGATATATATTATCAAAAAGAGATTTTAAAAGACATAAAAAATTATACAAATCATATTAATCAACAATTAGACAATACTTATTTTTACGATGAAAATCAAAAAAAAAATAAAACATTTGAATTATTAAATAAATACTTAGATATAATAATCAATGAACAAATTATTTATTTAATAGATGCTTATCATAAAGATAAAAAACATCAAATAATAATGAATTCAGATAAAGAATCTCTTAGAATAACAAATGAAAAAGTAAATCAAATGAAAAAAGAAAGTATGGTTAATAGTCAGATTAATACAATGAAAGATGAATTTACAAGTTGTATAGAATTACCTGAAAATGAATTAAATAATATAATTTATGAAAAAATAAATATTTTTTTTAATAATATAAAACAAGATTTATTAACTAATATAAAAAATATAGTTGATAAAAAACAAAATTTTGAAGAAAATGAAAATTTAAATAATTATATTCAAAAAAAAATAGAAAATTTTATAAAGATATTTTTGAAAAAAGAAGATATTTATCAAGATATATCAAATAGTTTTAAATATCAAATAAAAAGTATAATTGAACAAACAAAAAAATATGAAGAAAATCAAAAGAATATATTATTATTAATAGATCAATATAATAGAAATCAAAACATAAAAATAGAAAAGTTAGAAGATAATATTTTTAAAAAATTAAATTTAACATTAGAACAAAAAATAAGATTATTAACAGAAATATTTAATAAATCAATTGGTTCTTATTTAAGTAGTGTTACAATTAATGAATTAAAAGAAAATGAAATAATAGAAAAATTAGAAAATAAATTATTTAAAAATAATTCATCATGTTTTTCTAAAAATAATTTCAAAATAAATTTTTCTAAAGAAAATAATAATATACAACTATTTTATTTTGATGAACTTATAAGTGAGACAAAATTAAACTTAAAAGGTCTTATTGGACCAAAAGGACCTCAGGGTTCTAAAGGAGAAAAAGGAGATATTACAGTTATTCGAAATATAGAAATAAATGAAGATGAAACATTAAAATTTATATTGCAAAATGGTATCGATGTATATGAAGTAAATACTGATAATAAAATACCACAAGGACCAAGAGGAATACAAGGGATAAAAGGAGATAAAGGAGAACCAGGAAATATAAATATAAATTTAGAATGGGAGCAAGAAAAAATAATGAAATTAAATAAAGATAATTCAGAACATTTAAAAATACTTAAATCATTAAGTATAGGAGAAAATGGAAATTGTTTAAAGAATAATTCATTGGTAATTGGGAATGGAACAACTTATAAAGAAAATTCTTTAGTAGTGGGTACTAATGCAAAAACATTTGATAAAAATAGTATAGCATTTTTTGGAAATACATTAGGAGAAAATGCATTTTCTTATCAAGCTGAAGATGTTGAAGAAAATTGTGTATCTTTTGGGTCTAAAAAAAATAATTCATTTTCTATAGAAAATATAAGCTTAAAAGCAAATAAAATAAATTTAGAAGCAAATGAAATAAAAATAAATAATTTTTGTTTAAGTAAGATAAATGAATTAGAGAAAAAAATAAATTATCTTAAAGAAGAAATTAATTTATTAAAAAATTAAATTTAATAAAATTTTTTTCTGTCTATTAATTATAATAAAATGGCTGGAACTAATGTTTTAGATAAAAAAGTAAGTGAATTAAAAACATGGGAACTTTATATGGGTTTTGTTTTCCTTCAACTCTTAATCGGTATTGCTATTGCATTACTTCAAGGCGTATTTGATTTAACTGGAATCAAAGGTGCTCTTAGTGAAATTGTAAATCAATTTGGTGCTGTTGCCGGCGCTCAAATGCCCCAACAATACTTAAAACCTATTGCTGCTGAAGTTCGTGAAGGTAAATACTTCAATTAAATAAATACTCATTATTTTTAATTATTTAATATCAATCTTAGGATTCATATTAAAATATATTTTACTAAATAAATTTAATATATTCATTTTTTATTTTACAATTTATTTTACAATTTATTTAAAAATTAAATTATTATTTTAAAATTTAAGCACATCCACCAATTTCCATGGGTTTACGTCCAAGATCGGGTTCAATAGTAGTTTGAAGCCATGGACTTACTTTAACTTGAGGATTAGGGGGTTCGGATCTGAGTTGTTGATTGGCATTTCTCAATGTTTGACCAACAGTGTTAATACCAATATGATAACCAGATTGTAAGAAATTTCTATCTTTTAAAGAACCTTCACCTGCAGGATTTACTTGAGCCCATAAAGAAGAATCATCTTTAGGTAATAGATCATCAGCATTTAATTGTTCCTTAGGAAAGTTAGAATCATTTCTTTCATTTTGGAATTTTTCATCCATACTATAATAGTCCATATTATTGGATGAATTATCACCACCATTTGAAAATCCTTCCATTCCTTCCATAGGCATTTCAGAATTTTCCATGTCAGAAGAATTATTCATATCATTATTTTCTTCCATCATTTCATAGTTTTCTTTAACATTAATTTCTTCACCATCGTTCATAGATGCATTAACATTTTGGTTTAATAAAAGATAAGCTAAATAACCTAAACCAGCAACTACAACAATAATTATAATAGTTCTTAATACATTTTCATTAGCCATATTATATTTATTACTTATAAAAAAATTTAATATTTTTTTACTTAAAAATTAATAAAATAAAAAAGAATTAATCTACAAATTTTAATACTTTTAATTGACGTTTTGCAAATTGAAGTGTTTTTCTTTTTTCTAATTTTTTATTTAAATTTATTTTTTCAAGATTATTCTTTTTATTTTCAAATAATTTATTTTTTTTATTACCTTTATATTTTTTTGCATTTTTTAATGTATCATTTTTGTATTCTTTTTCATTTTCTTCTTTTATTTCTTTATTTTTTTCTATAGATTTTACTTCTAATTCTATATTAGGATTATATTGAATTAATTTTGGTTCTTCTAATTCTAAATTTTCTTTAATTTCTTCATTTATAATTTCTATTTCATTATTAATTATTTCTTCATTTTCTATTTCTTCATTAACTAATTCTTCATTATTTATTTCTTCATTAACTAATTCTTTATTTTCTAATTCTTTTTCTAATTCTGTATCAATTATTGTATTTAATTGACTATTTTCTTCATTTATTTCATTATTAATTTCATTTAATTCCTCTTCATCTATAAATTTATATAAAATATATTCTTCCATTAAATGATCACTATTTACTTTAAGACCCTTATACCCAAGATTACATGAAATATAACAATCTTTTTCTAAATTTTCTACTCTTTTTAATAATTCATCATCATTATTGATTAGAATTTTAATAAAATTTTTATCTTTTTGATTATCAATAGGTCTTTTTACTTTCATATCTAAACCAATATCATCAAATTCAGTGTTAAACCATTTAATAGAATTTTTTTGAATATTTACTTGACTTATTTCATGAATTTTATTAACAATAATAGCCATATCATCTAATTCTTGATGCATATTTTGATTTTCATTTATTTCTAATATAATATAATTTTTAGAAATATTTTTCTTTTTATTATAACTTACATGAATCGGTTTTAATACTTTTAATAAGGGTGTGTTAAAAGTAAAATAATTATTTTCATTTAAATAAGCATGAATAAATCTTTTTTTATATTCAAAATCAAAATGAAGATTACTAAGTTCACTAATATTTTCAAGCATATTTAGCATTTAACCACATAAAAATAATGTTTGAAAAACGCAACTTATTTAATAAACATGAATTTTATTTACATTTAAACAAAATCCTATTTTATTAATATTTTCTTCATTATCTTTTCTAAAATCCCATAATGTAGGTATTTCTAAAATAACATCCATATTTTTATTTTTTTCAAGATCATAAATTGTTTTTAAATAATTACTTTGTTTATCTTCATAACTTATATCAATTAATAATTTATTTCTTAAATGTTTTATTTTTGGTTCTAAAAATATATTTCCATTTTCACGTTCATGAATAATACTTTTCCATTCATTTTCTTGCACTTTAAAATAGTCTTTTATTTTTTCTTCAAAATTTTTAATTTCTTCTAATATGTGTTGATGTTTGCTATTTGATTTTTGTAATTCAAATTTTAAAACATAATGATTATAGTCTTTATCAAGACCAAATGGACATAATACATAAGGTATTTTTATTTTAATATTAAATCGACCATTTTTTAAACCATAATAGTTTTCATTTTTTTGGTCAATTTTGAGTGTTTTTATATTATCCATAATTATTAGTAGTATTACATTCTTAAGTTTATTTATTGTATTTTTTATTCTTTAGTAATTATGGATAAATTAAAAAAAGATTTAACAAATGATTTAATTGACCTTATTGTTGAGGAAATATCAAAAAAAGAAATAAAAGAAAAAATAAATACTCATATTGTTGATCCATCTATGACAACAATATTTGAAAGAATATATCCTTATATTATTATTACATCTGTTATATTTATTCTCATATTTTTCATGGCAATTACAATTATTTATTTATTAATTATTAAAAATTAATGAATACTAATTTTTTAATTTAATTTAAAAATAGAATAATTATTAATAACATGAATTTAAATATTGAAATGATTAAAAATTATATATCTTATTTTGAAAACTTAAATACACATTTTTTTAATCATGAAAATAATAATAATGTTGCTGTTATCATAGAACCAAGAAAACATGAATATTTATTAGGAGTAATTAAAAATGTTATGACAAAATTAGATAAGACATGGAATTTACATATTTTTGGCAGTGATTTAAATGAACAATATTTAAAAGAAAATTTACAGGGTAATTTCATCTTTACAAATTTAAAAATAAATAATTTAGACCAAAAGACTTATAGTTTATTATTACTTTCTCAAACATTTTGGAGTTCAATAAAAGAAGAAAATATACTTATATTTCAAACAGATTCATTTATAGTAAATGAAAAATATGAAATACCCAAAGAGTATGCTTTTTTGGGTGCTTCTTATAATTATGGTAAATTAGTGAACCTTGGATATATAGATGTTGTAGCTCCTCCAAATTATAATTATAGTATTAATGGAGGATTTTCTTTTCGAAAAAAAAAAGCAATGATTGAATGTATTCAAAAAGTATCAAATCAGGATATATTTGAATTCCGAAAAAAATATCAATTAAATACAAAAATATTTAAAAATAATTTTATTTTACAAGAAGATGTTTTTTTTAATCATGCATTATTACTTTTAAATTATGAGTTACCATCAATTGAAACATGTAATTCTTTTTGTAGTCAACAATATAAAAATTATGACTCATTTGGTATTCATGCATTTAATCAATCATGTTGGAATTTTAAAGAAAAAGATTTACTTGAATTTTTTAAGATTAAACATGAAAAAACACTTCAATTTCAAAAAGAAAAAAACAAAAACATTGAAAAAAAAACAAATAAAAATTTAATTATTTTGTAACACCTATTTTTTTCATAAACGTTTTAGCATTTTTAATAATTTCTTTTTTTTCATTGTCTTTTTTTTTATTCCAAAAAGAAACATGTCTTGCCCATGAATAATTTTTCTTTAAATATTTTTGATGTGTATTTATAAAATTATAATATAAATCATTCCAAGTATCACACCAAGCTTCTTTTTTATAATCACTCATATTCAATATGTAATTTGAACTACTAAAATATGGCTTGCTCATTATTAATCCACCATCCGCATGTTGAGACATACAATATACATTTGCTACCATGACCCAATCATAGGCATCAATTGTCCACATCATAAAAGCCTTAAATATATCATTTGGTTTAATTTGAAGTAAAAATAAAAAATTACCTAAATACATCAATCGTTCAATATGATGTGCATAAGCGTAATTATTTATTTTTTTTATGATATTATCAAATGGTAATATATCAATAGAGCCTGACCACATAATCTTATTTGTTATTGAGTTTTTATGTTTCATAAAATTCATCTTCTTGATTCTTTCTCCTTCCAAAATATAAATGGTTAATATATAATTTCTCCAACCAATAATTTGTCGTATAAAACCTTCAAAAGAAGATAATGGTATTTTATTTTCAAATGGTAATATAATATCTAATACTTCAGTATCTGTTAATAAACCAATATTCATCATTGGTGTTAATACACTATGAAATAAAAAAGGATCTCTCATAGTCTCTGCATCTTCATATGGTCCAAATAATTTAAATTTAGTTTTTATAAAATTATTGAGCCATTTTTTAGAATCTTCGTGGTTCAATGGATATATAAAATAGTCTAATGAACCATAATTATTTTTAAAATATTTTTCTACATATTTTTTTGCTTCTATGATATATTTATTTTTTTCATATTTTAAATGAAGTATTTCTGGTATTTTTTGATTAGATGGTATTTTTTCACGATTGTCCTCATCAAATGACCATTTTCCACCTTTTGGGGTGCCATCTTTATTCATAAGTATATTAAATTTTTCTCGTTGAAGCTTGTAAAAACCTAAATGATTAAATTTACCCTTTTTATAAAAAGAATCTTTATTTTCATGAATAAATGTTTCATTGACTAAAAAGTTTAGACTTTCTAAAAAATCAATATGTTTTATATTTTTTATTAATTTTTTTGATAATTTATTTTCATAAGGTTGATAACAACTTACTTTTTTAAAACTACTACATTTTTTATAAAAACTCTCATTAATGTCTTGAAATGAAAAATAAGACACATTTATTTTATATTTTTTTAATAAGTCTTCATAAGATTTCATTGTTGCTCGATGATAAGCTATTTTCAATTTATGATATTTATAATCAGTAAAATAAATAGGGTCTTCAATTAAATAAACATGTGAGTAAGACTTTAATAATTTCAAGTCTTTAAATAAATGAAC
>JGI10211J14876_10000910_pt1 | contig 12874 bp, 20 predicted proteins | sample Etolagsediment_FD_14876 | JGI IMG/M metagenome (IMG submission 14876)
ATTAATCTTCTGGCGGCGTTGACGGAAATTATGGTTGAATGTAATTTTAAATAATTTATTAAAATGAACGTTAAAGTATTTCGTATGAACACGGGTGAAGAAGTTATCTTTACCCTCATCAATGAAGATGAAAACACTATTGAGATTGAGAACCCACTTGTAGCAATTCCTAATGCATCTGGACAAGTTGGTTTTGGGCCCTGGTCTATTCTTCAAAAAGATAAGACAACATTGACAATTGACAAACAATTTATTGTTTATCAATGTGATGCCAGAGATGATGTAGTGGAGAATTATGAAAAGATTTTTTCTCCAATTGCAACACCTAATAAAAAGTTGATTCTTTGATATGGAACTTAAGGATTGGTTAAACTCAATTAATTTTACAAAGAAAAATCTTTTGGAGGAGGATCCATCTCTCAAGAAGGATTATCCTCCTTTTATTGTAAATAAATGCCTGTCAGGTCATCTTGACTGTATTCTCTTTGCTAATGAAATGAATAAGTATCATTTCTTAGATAAAGATATACAATATAATTTTTATATAAATATTCTGAGAAAGAAGAAAAGGTTCTCTCCTTGGATTCGAAAGGATAAGATCACAGATCTTGAATATGTAAAGAGTTACTATGGTTATAGTAATGAAAAAGCATCTCAGGTAATGAAAATTTTATCTCATGAACAAATTGAATTTATAAAGAAACGACTTGACACTGGTGGAAAAAAATGAATCAAACTGTTGAACCTCAGGTTAATTGGTCTCAAGAGAAAATGGTCGAGGTTAGGTTAAATGAACCTGATGATTTTCTTAAGGTCCGTGAAACACTCACAAGAATTGGTGTAGCTTCTCGTAAGGAAAAGAAACTCTATCAATCTTGCCATATCCTTCATAAACAAGGTAAGTATTATATTGTTCACTTCAAAGAACTATTTGCACTTGATGGTAAGTATGCAAATCTTACAGTGAATGATGTTCAGAGAAGAAACCGTATTACCAGACTTCTTGTTGACTGGGGTTTGATTCAAGTTGTTAAAGAAGATTTGATTCTTGATATTGCACCATTAAATCAGATTAAAGTTCTTCCTTACAGAGATAAGAGTGAGTGGAATCTGCAACAAAAGTACAACATCGGTAAGAAAGGAAAGACTCAGGAAACCGAATAAATAATATTGCGATCTTTTGTGCGGTCGCTTCAAAAGTCGGAAACCCATATAAGATGGTGTGGTTATTACTACACCATCTTTTTTTGTATCGTGTATAATTAGTATTGGACGCCTTCGGGGTCTACACAATCAAATCTCGCTTTAAAAGGGGAAGTAAAGATGAACAATCTTACAAGGTACAATGCTGCCAACTTGGATCAGCTACTAGACCGTATAAATAGAAACAGTATTGGTATGGACGAATACTTTGATCGTCTGTTTAAACTACACGAAACGACATCAAATTATCCACCTTACAATCTAGTTACGGTCAGCAACTTAGAATCGAGACTAGAACTAGCACTTGCTGGATTTAAAAAAACACAAGTAAATGTCTACACACAAGACGGAAAACTCTTTGTCGAAGGACAACGAGAAGATGGAGAAACCAACACAGATTACGTCCATAGAGGAGTGGCTCAACGATCTTTCACAAGGTGCTGGACACTCAGTGACGAGACGGAAGTTAGATCAGTTAGCTTTGAGGATGGGCTTCTGAGTATTACACTCGGTAAGATTGTCCCAGAGCATCATCAAAGGAAAGATTATCTCTAAATAAGATGTATCGTCGCCACATGGGAGATCCTGGCAAAATCCAGGAATCTCCCTATTTTTTTCCCTAAATATCGATGACTGGAGGCAAAGGAACTGAACTCATGAGAGTAGTTTTGTATACGAATGGGAACCAAGAATCGGAAAGAGCTAAAAGTCTTTTTGAATCTTTGAAGTCAGATATTTTAGAATACAAATTAAATAATCATTTCAGTCAAAGGTCATTTGAATCTGAGTTTGGTGAGAATGCTGAATATCCACAAATATCAATAGGGTATACTCATATTGGCAGTTTGAAAGATACTCTTAAGTTTCTTGAAAAAAACAGTGTTTTTGTGGTATAATACAATCGAGGAATTTTTATAAAAAATGACCATAAAGAAATTTGAAAAAATTGATAAGAAAGGAAGAACCGAAGAGTGGTCTTGGGTAGAAACTCCTGAGACTTTGAAAGCTTTGGAAATCTATCATGAAGTTGTAAGACTTAATAAGGAGAAATTGGGAGAATGACTATTAAACTTGTAATGCTTAAGTCTGGTGAAGACGTTATTGCTGATGTTAAAGAAATGACAGTTCCTGGAACTGATGGTGAAGATAAAGTAGTTGGTTATTTCTTTGGATTCCCGTGTAGAGTAAAACTCTTTGGAGATATCTCATCTGAAAGTGGAAGTCAAAATCCATTTAAGATGCAATTAGTTCCATGGGCTCCTCTCAGTCAAGATCACTATATCCCTGTAGTATCTGATTGGATTATTGGTATGGTTGAACCAATTGAAAAACTTAAAGAAACATATGTAAAAGGATTGGAAAAGTATGAAAAATCTAAAACTTCTAGTACTGATGAACAATCAGATTCTGATAACACAGATTGAAGAAGTATCAACTGAGCTTGGAGAACCTGATTGTAAATTAGTGGAACCTTTTATTTTAAATCAATCCAATCTTTCTCTTTCTCCCTGGCTGGTTGATTATTCAACTCAAAACACATTCATGATTCATTCGGATAAGATCTTGACGATTGCAGATCCAAACAGTAAACTTAAAGACAAGTATGAAAGCCTAGTTGAATAATGCGTTATTATACGAATGTCCAGATGGTTGGTAACAACTTTTTGGTCCGTGGATATGAAAATGGGAAAAGCGTCATCTTCAAAGAGGAATTTCAACCAACTCTTTATGTGAAATCAAATAAAGAAACCGGATGGAAAACTCTTGATGGTGAGAATGTAGAACCTATTCAACCAGGTACAGTAAAGGATTGTAGAGAATTCTATAGGAAGTATGAAAATGTAGATGGATTCAAAATCTATGGTAATGAAAGGTACATCTATCAGTATATTTCTGATAAGTATCCTGAAAGTGAGATCAAGTTTGACATTAAGAAAATTAATCTTGTGACCATTGATATTGAGGTCAAATCTGAACAAGGATTCCCTGATCCGGATTCTTGTTCAGAGGAGATGCTCACTATCTCCATGCAAGATTATGCTACTAAAAAAATTAAGACTTGGGGAAGAAAACCTTATACTCCTACTCAGGATAATGTAACTTATTATCATTATGATGATGAAGTCGATATGCTTAATTCTTTCATCTATCATTGGAATAAAAATCCCCCTGAGGTTGTGACTGGTTGGAATTGTCGTCTTTATGATATTCCATATCTTTGTGGCCGTATTGATAGAATTATGGGTCAGAAGAAACTTAAACTTCTTTCACCATGGGGGCTGGTAAGTCATGAAGAGATCTATATCTCGGGTAGAAAGTTCAATGTTTATGATATTGCTGGAACAACTACTCTTGATTATTTGGAATTGTATAAGAAGTTTACTTATACAAATCAAGAGAGTTATCGACTGGACTATATTGCTGATATTGAACTTGGCCAGAAAAAGTTGGATCACTCCGAGTTTGATACTTTCAAGGACTTCTATAACGGGAACTGGAAAAAGTTTGTAGACTACAACATTATTGACGTGGAACTTGTTGATCGTCTGGAAGACAAGTTGAGATTGATTGAACTTGCTATTACAATGGCATATGATGGTAAGGTCAATTACACAGATGTGATGTTTCAAGTGAGATTGTGGGATACTATTATCTACAATTATTTGAAAAAGAAGAAAATTGTAGTTCCTCAAAAAGATAGAAGTGAGAAAGATTCTAAGTTTGCCGGAGCTTATGTTAAAGAACCTAAACCAGGTCTTTATGATTATGTGGTTTCTTTTGACCTTAACTCCCTATATCCTCACTTAATCATGCAATACAATATCTCACCAGAAACACTTTTGGATGAGAAACATCCAAATGTGAGTGTGGATAAACTTCTTAATGAAGAAGTTGCATTTGAGATGTATAAGGACTATGCGGTTTGTGCTAATGGTGCAATGTATAGAAAGGATGAAAGGGGATTTCTACCTGAATTGATGGAGAAGATGTATGCTGAACGTAAGGCCTTTAAGAAGGAGATGTTGAAGAGTAAACAGAAACTAGTTGATATTGAATCGGAGATGAAGAGAAGGGGTCTTAAGTAATGGGTTATTTGATTGGTGGTGCAGGAGAAGGTGCACAAAAGGAGATAGTGGTATCAGATAAGGACTATTCTAAATTGACTGATACACAACTTCTGAAACTTCGTGATCAGACTGTGAAAGATATTGCAAAGTTCAATAACTTTCAAATGGTTAGAAAGATTACACTGAACTCAGCTTATGGTGCGGTTGGTAATCAGTACTTCAGATATTACAAACTTGCAAATGCAGAAGCTATCACATTGAGTGGTCAGGTATCTATTCGGTGGATTGAAAACCGTATGAATGGTTATCTAAATAATCTATTACAAACGGAGGGGATTGATTATGTCATTGCATCTGACACTGATTCAATCTATCTTAATTTTGGACCTCTTGTTAATAAATTTTTTAGTAATAAGCTTGACGATAAGAATAAGATTGTTACGATCATTGACCAGATCTGTAAGGACAAGTTGGAACCGTTCATCGATTCCTCTTATCAAAATCTTGCGTCGTATGTAAATGCATATGATCAGAAGATGCAGATGAAACGGGAGAACATTGCAGACCGTGGAATCTGGACAGCAAAGAAACGATACATTCTAAATGTCTGGGATAGTGAGGGGGTTAGATATGAAGACCCTAAACTCAAGATTATGGGTATAGAAGCCGTAAAGTCTTCTACTCCAGCTCCATGTAGGTCAATGATTAAAGACGCTCTCAAACTTATGATGAAAGCGACTGAAGATGAATTAATTGATTTTATTGAAAATTGTAGAACAAAATTCAAAAATCTTTCTCCAGAAGAGATTGCATTTCCTCGAATGGTTTCCGATGTAAATAAGTATAAGTCTCACTCTTCAATTTATATAAAAGGAACACCAATTCATGCTAGAGGTGCTCTTCTTTTCAATTACTATATTAAAGAGAAGAATCTTCAAAACAAATATTCCCTTATCAATAATGGTGAAAAGATTAAGTTTGTTTACCTGAAAAAAGCTAACCCTATCAGAGAGAATGTGATTTCTTTCATCTCAGACTTTCCTGTTGAAACTGGTCTTGACAAATACATTGATTACGAACTACAATTTGAAAAGGCATTCTTAGAACCAGTCAAGACTATTCTTGATTCTATTGGGTGGAACGTTGAAAAAACTGTAAATCTAGAATTATTTTTTGGATAATGGACTTCTTAAAAGATATTGTAAAAGAGATTGGTGATGACTATACCAAACTTGCCTCCGACATCGATGAAACCGAAACTTACGTGGACACAGGTTCGTACATTTTTAACGGACTTGTTTCAGGTAGTATATTTGGCGGTGTATCTGGGAATAAGATTACTGCCATTGCTGGTGAGTCTAGTACTGGAAAAACTTTTTTTAGCCTCGCAGTGGTTAAGAATTTTCTGGACTCTAATCCTGATGGATATTGCTTGTATTTTGATACTGAGGCAGCTGTCAATAAGTCACTCCTAGAAAATCGTGGTGTTGATTTGAATCGACTCGTTGTTGTCAATGTTGTGACGATTGAAGAGTTTCGTAGTAAAGCACTCAAGGCTGTAGATATATACTTAAAAAAACCTGAAGATGAACGTAAACCTTGTATGTTTGTGTTAGACTCTTTAGGGATGCTCTCTACAGAGAAAGAAATTACTGACGCACTGAATGACAAACAAGTTCGTGACATGACTAAATCTCAACTAGTCAAAGGTGCTTTTAGGATGTTAACTCTGAAGTTGGGTCAGGCAAACATTCCAATGATTGTAACCAATCATACCTATGATGTCATCGGTTCTTATGTTCCTACGAAAGAAATGGGTGGAGGTAGTGGTCTCAAATATGCTGCGTCTACAATTATCTATTTGTCTAAGAAAAAGGAGAAGGATGGAACGGAAGTTATTGGAAATCTTATCAAGGCAAAGACTGCTAAGTCACGTTTAAGTAAGGAGAATAAAGAAGTTACTATTCGTCTTTTCTATGATGAAAGAGGACTTGACAAATATTATGGTCTCTTGGAACTTGGTGAACTCGGTGGGATGTGGAAAAATGTTGCCGGACGATATGATCTTGGAGACGGAAAGAAAATTTACGCCAAGGCTATTATGAAAGATCCGGAACAATATTTCACACCAGAAGTGATGGAGAAACTGGATCAAATTGCGAGAGAGGAGTTTAGTTATGGTTCAGGTGTATGATAGTTTACTTCCTAAAGAAGTATGTCATTATTTGATTGAATTGATTGATAAGAGTGAGAATCAAGAGTTTGTAAATGAAGATTATAAGCCCTGTTTCACACAACTCAATATCAATAATCATCACCCAGAGGTAGTTAAATCATTAATACCTTATGTTAGAAATGTATATCAGAAATATATTGATGATACCAAAAGTAAATATCTTCCAAAATTAAAGTTTTTGGAAGAATTTCGTATCAAAAGGTATAATGTTGGTGGAGAGGAGAGGTTTGATGAACATGTTGATGTTATAGATCACGCATCAGCTAGAAGAGTCGTTGCTTTCCTTTTCTATCTCAACGATAATGATGGATTAACAAAGTTTACCGATAGATTTGAGGTGACTCCTAAAGAAGGTAGAGTTGTTGTATTTCCACCCACTTGGGAATATCCACATTCTGGACTACCACCAAAAAATAAAACCAAGTACATCATGAGCACTTATATTCACTATGGATAAAATCGAGTTTCTTGTTCTTAAGAATCTTTTACACAATGAGGAATATCTTCGTAAAGTTATTCCCTTTTTGAAGAGTGAATATTTTCAGGATTATAATCAAAAGATTGTCTACGAAGAAATTTTTGATTTTGTATCTCAATACAATGAAGTTCCCACAAAAGAAATTTTATCTATTGAGATTGAAAAGAGAAAGGATATTAATGAGACTTCATTCAAAGAACTTTGTCATCTTATTGATAATCTTGATGATCAACCAGTAGAATTTGAATGGTTGGTCGATACAACTGAAAAATGGTGTAGAGATAGAGCAATCTATATTGCTCTTCTCGAATCAATTTCAATCGCTGATGGTAATGTAAAAGAAAAAACTCCCGATTCTATTCCATCTATTCTTTCAGATGCTCTCGCTGTTGGTTTTGATAATCATGTTGGTCATGATTATCTTGAAGACTATGAAAATCGATTCCGAGTATATACTACCAAAGAAGAGAGAGTTGAATTTGATCTAGACTACTTTAATAAGATCACAAAAGGTGGACTTCCAAAAAAGACATTGAATATTGCACTTGCTGGAACTGGTGTAGGTAAATCTCTTTTCATGTGTCATGTTGCATCATCTGTATTGATGCAAGGAAAAAATGTTCTCTACATTACTATGGAAATGGCAGAGGAAAAGATTGCTGAACGTATTGACGCTAATCTCTTGAATGTAAATATTCAAGAGATATCAGAACTTCCCAAACAAGTTTTTGAGACTAAGGTTAATAACTTAGCTAAGAAAACTCAAGGAACTCTAATTATCAAAGAATATCCAACAGCATCTGCACACAGTGGACACTTTAAGTCACTTCTCAATGAACTTGCACTTAAGAAGTCATTTAGACCTGATATTATTTTCATTGATTACCTTAATATTTGTGCTTCCAGCAGGTATAGGGGAAACAGCACTGTCAATTCATATAGCTATATTAAAGCTATTGCTGAAGAACTTAGAGGCCTGGCTGTCGAGTTTCAAGTTCCTATCGTATCTGCCACCCAGACCACTCGTTCTGGTTTTGGTAACTCTGATGTTGACCTTACTGACACTAGTGAGTCCTTTGGTCTCCCTGCTACTGCTGATCTTATGTTTGCCCTTATTTCGACTGATGAGCTCGAGTCCTTGGGACAGATACTTGTAAAACAATTGAAGAATCGTTATAATGACCCCACAACATATAAAAGATTTGTAATCGGTATTGATCGAGCAAAGATGAGATTATATGATTGTGAACAGTCTGCTCAAGAAGATCTTCTTGACAATAAGAAGGAAGAGGAGTATTCTTATGAAGAGCAAAAACCTAAAAAATCATTTGAGGGATTTAAATTCTAATGAGTAATGTTGACACACAAAAATACGTTGAGTTTGTCGATGCGGTCACGTCTCAACCATCGAAAAATCACGAAGCATTTATCTATCGTCTTCAAGAACTTGAAGGTCAAGGATTTCCTACCGAGCGACTGCTTACTGCTGCTGTAGGAATGTCCGCGGAAGCAGGTGAGTTTACTGAAATTATCAAAAAGATGATTTTCCAAGGCAAACCTGTAACTGAAGAAAATCTGTTTCATTTGAAGCGTGAGCTGGGTGACATCATGTGGTATGTTGCTCAGGCATGTATTGGACTGAATATTAGTCTTGATGAAGTACTCGTTATGAATGTAGAGAAACTCTCTGCTCGTTATCCTGAAGGAACATTTGACGTTTACTTCTCCGAAAATCGTAAGGAGGGAGACCTGTGAATAAAGAACAAAAAGTAACACTAGAAATGTCTGTATATCAGGCAGCTGCAATTCGTGAATCATTATTTCAAGACACAAAGGGATATACATACGATGTAACTTGTGTTCCGGAAAGAGTTGTTCAAATTCGTGAAGCAATTGTTAGTATCGATAATCAACTTGAAGAGATTTTTAAAGAGGACTAATGGCAGCACTTGTTTGTAACTTACCTTCTGTTGAGGTCTGGGTAAGAAAAGAATATCTAACCGATCATCAAAGTGGCCACGGTGAGTTTGTAAAGGGTGTATGGGTTTCTGCAAAGTCTATTCCCGGAAGAGCATTTTATTTTGAAACATATCTTCCTGAGTATGGTGCAATGTATGATAAATTACCTATCAGTGCATTTTTGTCAGACCCAGAAACACCTGATCCTGATATGAGTTTACATAATCTTCAGTTCTGGAACTGTATGGATTATGGTGTAGTCGCTGTTCAAAAACAGTTTATCGGATCTATGGATTATGTGGTTTATACTAGAGATTATGGAACTGTTCGAGGAACTTATATCTGTACTCTAGATAATTATCATCAAGATCCTGATGTTATAGATTATGCGACATCAGAGAATCCTGCGGAACACAAGTCTCATAATCTAATTGAACTTGTGAACGGTCAGTATTGTCTGTATCCTAATAACAGAACTAGGATTTATGATAATAGTTTGACACCATCAGAGCCTAAGACCCCAGACTTCAGAGTTTCAACCAAATACTATCAGGTTGAGAATGGGTATGATAGAATGGGACTTGGAGATCAGGACTCTTATTTTTGGAAAACTTCTAAAGAAGTTGCTGAAGAAACAATTAAAGACCTTGAATCAAATGCACCTGATTATGGAGTAGGAAAATGAAATTTGAGATTACAGTAGAAGATTATCAAAAAGCAGGAGAGGAGTTTTGGCCTAAGTATTGGTATGTTGCCAAAGAACTAGGTGAAAATGCTAAAGCCGAAGAAATTTTAAAAGTTATGGAATCTCTTGCTGGTGTTGCGATGAAACAAAAATCTGAAGATAAGATTGGTCCATTCGGATTTAATAAAAAAAATGATACGGTAGATTCTGATGAGTGCTGAGCCTGAAAATAAACGAAAGCCAAAACTATCTGATTCTTTTGGTGGTACAGTAGAAAAAAATATTCCTGATGATGTTGAGTGGATTGATGATATTTTCTATATCAAGAAGACAAGATTTGGTCTTTATACATCCATTTTGAAAGAACCTCTTGGTCAACATTTTATTACTGGTCCAACATATGAATCAGTATTAAATGTTTCTCGTTGGCATCTCAAGTGTTTGGAGGAGGGTACACTTCATCTATACACTAGAGTTGTAAATTCTGGTGTTGTTGGTGGCAAGTTGTAATATATGATTTGAATGACTGGGAGAGAAGAGATTATATAAATAAGAAAAGGTAATCGTGTAGTAAGAAAATGTCTGCAGATCTTCGTAGTATTCTTGAAGCCTATAGTGCTGTCTATGACAACGATGTAAAAGAAACTCTGAATTCATTTCATGATGAAATTACAGACATGGATCTCTCACTGATTAGTGAAAGAGAATTATCTGATATTGCAGAGGAAGCACTTCAGGAACTTTTTGAAGAAGGATATTCATTGTTTGAATCGGAGATCATTCTTGAGGATGTAATTGTTGAAGCTAATTCTTATATGACCGCTATGATGAAAGGTCAGAATAAGTATAGAAAACAACAGAAGAGACAAGAAAAGATTGATAGGGTTAAGGGTGCTATCAAGGGTGCCCTTGATATGGCAAAGATGAAAGCATCTACTGGAGCTGTTAAGACATACGGAGCTTACAGAAAGGCTAAACAAGCAGCTGATGATAAAGCTAGAAGAACATCTCAAACAGCTAAGAATTTTTCAGCACAAACTTCTAAAAAGGCTTCTGAGGCTAAGGCTCAAGTTAAGTCTGGACTGAAAGGAATGATTCGTAAGGCATCTGAGAGAGTTGCTTCTGGAGCTTCTAAAGTTGCTAAGAGAATGACTGAAGGTAAAGATTCTTCATATCTTGAGACTAATATGAAGAAGAGACAGAAGAATAATGAAAAGGCTCGTAAGGATATGGAGAAGATGGGGACTCCAATGAAGAATCCTCATTTCGAAGAAGTGTCCAAGATTAGAAAGGATTGGGGAGATGCTTACAGATCTATCTACGAAAAGAAACTTGATCCCGTAGGTAAGGAAGATGGTGATATAGATAATGACGGTGACATCGATAAGACTGATAAGTATCTCCACAAACGTCGTAAGGCCATTGGTAAGGCAATGGGCAAGAAAGACGAAGATGATCAAAATGGTGATATTGAAGAAGGTGTAGGTATGCACCGTGACGCTAAGACCGGTGAGGTAGTGAATAAGGCAGAAGTGGGTAAGACCTACTATCCAAATATGCCCAGAAAGAAGTCTTCCGTAGCCCTTCGTAAGGAGAAGGAATCATTGAAGAAAGAGGGTTACACACCCATGACTCCTGAGAGAACTGCTCGTGTAGAGAAGGCAAAGAAAAAGGCATATGATGATGATCAACGAGCTCAATATAAGGGTGATGCCAAAGAGTCAGATAAACAGTTCAAGCGTCGTATGGCAATGGATTCCAAAACCAAAATGAAGAAGGAAGAGGTTCAGTTCTCTGATGCTGAACTGGAAGCCATTCAGGCAAAGGTTGACTCTTGGGAAGATTGATAATTGATTTCTTGAATGAAATATAAAAAATGAGTATACTCTCTCCCGAAGCAAAGAACGCCATGACGGCAGTAATTTCTGCCATGGGAGGTGAAGATTATAATTACTACTCTGATTTTAGTACCACTGTTGCTAGTTCTGGTAAATCTCGTATCATTGCTACATTTAGAGTAGTAGTTCCTCAAGTTCAGAGACAAAGAGCTACATCTAATCTCCAGAAAAATATTAGTAACAACTATGTTGTTAATGTTAATAATAATCAAATTGATGTTCTGATTACTGGAACTAATAAGAAAATTAGAATTAATGTAAAACCACCAGTGGGTGGTACATATTCAGCAGCTAAAAAAACAGCTATTGCTGAATCTGGTCAAGCAGTTTATGCTCAGTATGTTGTTGATAATCCAGGAGTTACTGTTGATAGTGTCATAGATTCATCAAAATTGAAAAAGGCATATGACAAGTGTGTTACTACAGGTGCCTCTTTTGAGGAAATTGAGTCGATGGATCCTGATTGGAAGAAGTCATCAATTATGGGAGCACTTAAACTCAAAACAAAATATGGTCGGGGGTATAAGTATCTTCGAGGTGGAGATATGGTTGAAAAAGTTAGTAAAGCTTTTTCAAAAGTGAAAAAATCTCAGGGTTGGTATGGTGATCTGAATAAGTGGTCACCAGCTGACATCTACATTGCTAAGAGTGGATTCACTACTCAACAATTACAAAATGAACTGGATGGTATCACAACATGGGAAACTCTAAATGCTAGAATGTTTGAATTATTGACAGAAAATAAATTTATTGGAGTTTCCCTCAAAAAGATGGAGAGGTCAGCAAACCTCACAGATGTGAATTTTCCTACTGATAAATCGACAGTTGATTTCAAATATGAAAAGATGGAGTCACCCATGAATTCAACTAGTGGTTATCTTATTATGAAGAAAGGTAGTCAATCAATTAAAGTTAACTTCAGAACTTTTACTAGTTCTGGTGGTTTCTCTGGTGAAGTTCTTGGTGGTTCGGCTAGACATGGAAAGATCGGTCATGGGGCAGTGATTAATATTTTGAAATCTCATGGTCTCCCAGAACTTCCAGATAATCAAACTTCTAGGAGGATTGCTGTTCAGGGAGATGAAAAGATGGCTGAGTGGGTAGGTAAAACATCTAAGGATCTTGGACTTGTTAATTCAAATCAAGAAACAGAAGCTGAGACGAAATGGTTACAAGGAGATACGAATTATAGACAATCGAAGTATCTTACAATAAAATTGTTTGAGATCATCAATGATATCAATGATATGAAAAAGAAAAATATGTTGATGGAGGACATGTACAGGTACGCTTCTTCCACTACTAAAGGAGTATCGGGGCCATATATCAAACTCTCTTGATTCTATC
>JGI10211J14876_10000911_pt1 | contig 12868 bp, 8 predicted proteins | sample Etolagsediment_FD_14876 | JGI IMG/M metagenome (IMG submission 14876)
CTCAACTATTCTTCCCTTCTATCCGAGGCTCAAAAAGAAAAAGAAGACCTACGACAGAAGCTAGCAGATATGTTGAAAGAAATGGAATACCCAGAACTCGCAAAGAAAGATCAAGAGAAGGTTACGGCAGCAGAAGAAGTTCTTCGTCGCTCTCCACTACCTATCTTTGTAGGATAACTAAATGTCAGATAACGAATGGTCTAGACCAGCATCACCTCCACCGCCACTCTTTCTTGGCAAGAAAGAACGTGATCTCGTTAAGCAAGTCAATGACGAACTTGTAGAAAAAGTAATCGGACAACAGATTCTCTATTACCCTATTGATCTCGAAACAACAAACTTTCATGAGCTTTATGGCGAGGCTATAGAAAAAACTTATCTACCACCAATAAGAGTTTATGCTCTTGTTAAGTTCGATCAAGATGATACTTCTTATCTAGACTCAGTTGGTATTGATAATGTATCTGAGATTACGATTCATTTTCATAAACGCAGACTTACAGAAGACCAAAATGTTTTTGTAAGAGAAGGCGACTTTGTTCTCTATGGAGATCTCTATTATGAAATTATGGCTCTTTCTTCGCAAAGAAAATTGTTTGGTCAAGTAAACCACGCATTTGAAATTTCTGCTAAATGTAAGAGAGCACGCAAGGGACTATTCGATGCTACCTGATAATTTTGACTTCGCACAACTTCCTGAAGATAAAAAAGACTTTACCCTTAAAGAAGTAGGGATGCTTGCTTCTCGCATAGAGGACATTGACTACGCAATTGTTTCTTGGATTAAAGAAGATTTAGATTTGTCAACTCTAACGAATGAAGGCTACAAGCGTGTACCTGTTTTGTGGCAAACACCAGAGAGAGCATTCCAAATAAAGAATAACAAAGACCTTCGAGCGCCTGATGATCATAGTTCAGGTGCCATTACACTTCCTGTGATCACTATTGAAAGAACTGGTATCACCAAAGATCCGACAAGAAAGGGAGGTTATCAGGCACAGATCTTTTCAAATCAACGGAATGGCAGAGTAGGTCGTATGACTATCGCCAAGCGTATCAAGCAAGATAAGACTCGCAACTTTGCGGTTGTTGGAAACACTCGCACAAACACTTCAGGAGATAGGCAAAAGTTCTTTCCGAGAGTAAACAAGAAGGTTGTTATTGAAACCCTTTCAATCCCTATTCCTATCTATGTCAATCTCGACTATAAGATTGTTGTCAAGACAGAATACCAACAGCAAATGAATGATCTTACCCAGCCATTCATGACGAGAACAGGACAAATAAATTCATTTGTAATGCGTAGAAATGGTCATCTTTATGAAGCCTTTATTGACCAAGGTTTCAACCAGTCCAACAATGTCGCCAATCTAGGTGAAGATGAAAGACAGTTCACGAGTGAAGTAAATATCAAAGTATTGGGCTATCTCATAGGCGAAGGCAACAGCGATGATAGACCCATCGTTACCAAAGAAGAGAGCATAGTTGAGATAACCTATCCAAGAGAGACAGTAGTTCCAGCAGACAATGACAACTTTTTTATGGACTAATGATATCCTGAAGTCTCTTTGAGGCAACTACTACTATTTACATTATGATTAGCGATGCTATTTAGTATCATTTACTATAAAGAGAGGTTCTTAGAATGTCAGTAAAAAGTTTCAAGTTTGTGTCTCCCGGTGTATTTATCAACGAAATTGATAACTCTTTCCGCCCCCGCAGACCAGACACAATTGGTCCAGTAGTTATTGGGCGTGCTGCCCGTGGTCCTGCCATGCAGCCAGTAAAGGTAGAATCATACTCTCAGTTTGTTGAGGTATTTGGTGATACAGTACCCGGAAATGGTGGTGGCGATGTCTACCGCGACGGAAACTACCAGTCCCCAATGTATGGCACTTACGCCGCGAAGGCATTCTTAAACGCCAATGTTGCTCCGCTTACCTACGTTCGCTTGCTCGGAGAGCAAAATGTTAATAAAGCCTCTGGTGGTGAGAACGGATGGCAAACCACAAAGACTCCCGATCCTGCTCTAGCAGATAACGGTGGTGCTTACGGTCTTTGGATGTTTAACTCATCATCTGCTGCCGATCTCGGTGATGGAACATTGGTCGCAATCTGGTATCTAGACTCTGGTTCTGCTGTTCTTCTTTCAGGAACACTAGCACAGGGCAGTGTCTCAGATACAAGTGCTTCAGTTGGGGGTGTCTACACAGAAGATTCTTCTGGCGATTTCACTATTCTAATAGAATCCGCAGACTCTGGGATTACAGATGAGAAAATTACATTTAACTTTGATGATAGTTCTGACAAGTTTATCCGCAAGGTATTTAATACTAACCCACAGGTTGGTAACGATGGTGCGGATAGCTTCTATCCTGCCTCTTCTAAAAAGGCTTACTGGCTTGGTGAATCTTTTGAACAAGAAGTGAGAGACACCTTCACTGGAAATAAGTTTGCAATGATTACTCCCCTAAAGGGAACATCTGACTCTCCAGCAAACATGACAGATGTTGCAGACCTCAAGGGCAGAACCGGTTGGTTCATTGGGCAAGATTTGGGACTTGCTTCATCTTACAATCCCGCCACTGCACAAAAGCTATTCTACTTTGAAGATCTAGGGCACAGTGAGTGGCTAAACAAAAATGTAAAGATTTCTATCGAGAAAATCAAACCATCAAACACAAAAACTTCTGATTACGGAACATTCTCCGTAGTATTGAGAAATCTAAAAGATACAGACCCTAAAACAGTTATTTTGGAACGTTTCGACAACCTAACCCTAGATCCAACATCACCAAACTTTATTGCTAAGAAGATTGGTGATATGGAATATGTTTGGGACGAAACAGAGAGAACTCTAAAGCAATACGGAGACTATGCAAATCTATCTAAGTTTATTCGTGTTGTAATGAACTCTGACGTAGAAGCCGGTGCAACAGACGCAACCCTATTACCTTTTGGCTACTATGGTCCACCCCGCTACGGCGGCACTTCTGGCGCTACTTACTCTGGCGCTACTGGCGGTGATTTATCGAATGTTCTTGTTCTAACTTCTAGTGTTTATGGCTCTATGGCTAATTTTATGTCTGGAGCTTCTGCACAACTAAGTGGAACATTTAACTGGCCTGTTGTGAGACTACGCCACTCAGCTTCTGACGGCGGAATCGCTGACAGACGTAATGCCTACTTCGGTATGATGTCCACAAGAACAGCAGGAAGCACAGTTGCTGATATGAGCATCGCAGACCCACATAGATATTGGCCAGGAACCTCAGAGGCAGATTATGCTTACATCTTCTCACTTGACGATATTGTTGTAGATGGTTCAAATGTCTATTATCTCTCTGGTTCTCGTGTAGCTGGAACAAGTGAGACTGCCGTAAATAGCGCCTCAGATCTTCTAGATGCAGGTTATAACCGCTTTACAGCACCAATCTGGGGCGGCTTCGATGGCTTTGACATTACCAAGCCTGACCCAATGTACAATGCTGGTCTATCAAGCGGAACCGAGTTAACAAACTATGCTTACAACTCTATGAAGCGAGCAATCGATACAGTTGCAGACCCAGAGTTTGTTGATATGAATCTACTTGCTACACCCGGTCTTACTAACACTGGACTAACCACAAGAATGGTTGACTTATGCGAAGAGCGTGCCGATGCAATGGCTCTAATCGACCTACCCAATGTTTACAAACCTGCTGCCGAAGGCTATGAATCCTCTAAGCAAGCACGAGTTGTTGGTAACCCACAGACTGCTGCAAACGACTTAAGAACACGTCAGATTGACTCTTCTTATGGTGCGACATTCTATCCATGGGTACAAACTTTGGATGAGCCAACTGGGCAGCTTCTTTGGGTACCACCTTCTGTTGCTATGATGGGTGTTCTAGCATCTTCAGAAAGATCTTCACAGGTGTGGTTTGCTCCAGCAGGCTTCAACCGAGGCGGACTATCAGACGGTGCAGCAGGTATTCCAGTTACAAATGTAACAGAGCGCCTATCTTCTCGCGACCGTGATACACTTTACGAGGCTCGCATTAACCCAATCGCTAGCTTCCCAAGCAGTGGTATTGTCGTGTTCGGTCAGAAGACCCTACAAGAGCGCCCATCTGCTCTAGACCGTATTAATGTACGCCGTCTAGTTATCTATCTCAAGAAGCAGATCTCCATACTTTCTACTCAGATTCTATTTGAGCAGAATGTACAGGCAACTTGGAACCGCTTTAAGGGTCTAGTAGAGCCTTTCCTTGCTAACGTTAAAGTTCAGTTCGGTATCTCTGATTACCGCCTAATTCTAGACGAGAGCACAACAACGCCCGACCTAGTTGATCAGAACATCATGTATGCTAAGATCATGGTCAAGCCCGCCCGCGCTATCGAATACATCGCAATTGACTTTGTGGTTGCTTCATCTGGCGCATCATTTGACGACTGATAAATGGGGGCTTTTGCCCCCACCAACTACTTATTTATGAATTACAGGAGAACCTAACAAATGCCATTCTGGTCAACAAACTTCGGACAGGACGCAACCCTAAAAGATCCAAAGCGTAAACATCGATTTACCGTAGAATTCCAAGGAATTAACGCTGCTCAGGGAGGTGCTCTCCTTTGGTACGCAAAGACTGCCACTAAGCCCGGCTTCACCGTTAATGCTGCCGAGCACAAGTATCTCGGTCACACCTTTTACTACCCTGGTAACGTTACTTGGGAACAGGTTACTGTAACACTTGTTGACCCAGTTGATCCAGATGTTACTGCTACTTTCGCTGACATTGTTACTGCTGGTGGCTACACCCCCCCCACTGATGCCAACTCACTTGGCACCGTTTCCAAGGCAAAGGCTACTGGCGCTCTTGGTAATGTCCTAATCACTCAACTCGACGGTGATGGTAATCCAGTTGAGACTTGGACCTTGTGGAACGCTTTTGTAACAAGCATGAAACAGGACGATCTTGACTACACTTCTGACGAGTTGGCTACCACCACAATTGAGCTTCGCTTCGACTGGGCAAGAGTAGAAACACTCAACAATTCTTCTGCTGTCAATGGTTCCGGCGGAAACTCATTCTTCAACGTTTGATAAGACAATAACTAAACGCGAGGTGTAAATTGTCAAGAAATCAAGATCGCCTAGGTGGCGTTCAACAGCATGACACGAGCCCCCCACCCCAACAGGGTGGCGGGGGTTTCTCGTTTGTAGTTCCAACCGAATTTGTGGATCTACCTTCACAGGGTCGCTTTTATGCACAGGGTCACCCTCTTCACGGAAAAGACTCTATCGAAATCAAGCAGATGACTGCCAAGGAAGAAGACATTCTCACTTCGAGAACTCTTTTGAAGAAAGGTATTGCTCTAGATAGATTGATCGAAAGTTTAATCGTTGATAAATCTATCAACCCAACAAGCCTTCTTATTGGTGATCGTAACGCTATCATCGTTGCTGCAAGAGTTTCTGGCTATGGCAATAGCTATGAGACAAGCGTTCAGTGCCCCGCCTGCGAGACAAAACAGACTTATGGATTTGATTTAAACTCTGCTCATATTCAGCATGGCGAAATGAAAGAAAATCTTGGAGTAACTGACAATGGTGATGGAACAATCACTTGCATTCTTCCAAAAACACAGATTACCGTTGTTGCAAGATTGCTAACAGGTCGTGAAGAGAAACTGCTATTAAGCCTAAACGAAAACACAGGACTTATTTCTACTCAGTTACAGTCCATTATTGTGAGTGCTAATGGAGATTCTTCTCAGCAAGCAATCAACTATGTTTCCAACAACCTACCTTCATTTGATTCTCGTCATCTAAGAATGATTCTCAAAATGGCTACCCCCAATGTTGATTTAACACAGCAGTTCTCTTGTACCAATTGCGGTCATACACAAGAGATGGAGGTGCCGCTTACGGCGGACTTTTTTTGGCCTGACCGATGAATACAATGAAGGGATTTATGAAGAAATTTTCTTCCTCAAGTATTCAGGTGGCTGGAGTTTTTCAGAAGCTTACAGCCTGCCCATAGGGCTCAGAAAATGGTTTGTCCAACGAACCATCAAGCAGCTTGAGATGGAATCAGAAGCAATCAAGAAAGCCTCGAAAGGGCAATCTAATTCCAGTTATCAGGAACTGACCCCTTCTAATCAACCACCAATTCCAAAAGAATATGCTAGATGATCTTGGGCTCCTTCGGGAGCCTTTGCTTTTTGTATAGATGGCTATTTATAGGGAGAGGTGACTTTAGATGGCAGATGATCCAAAACAGTTAAAAAATGCCTTTGAAGCTTTAGCGAAACAGATCGAGGCTTTAACTGAAATTAACAAAAAGTTGCTTCAAGACACTATTGTCGCTAATGAAAAAGTTGCTGACTCACAAGCAAAGACAAACAAAAATCTGCAAGAAGAGATAGCTAAAAGGCGACTAATTTTAGACTCACAAATAGCTCAAACCGCAGAAACCAAAAAGCAAGCAGAAGAAGCGGGAAGATATGCCGAAAAACAAAGACTTCTTGACGAGTATTATTCTCAAACAATTGAAAATTTACAAGAAGAAATCCGTCTAAGAAAAGAAAATGGTGAAGGCGTTGATGAACTTGTAAAAAAACTAGAAGAAGCCAAAAAGGGTCAAAAGAATCTAAACGATGAGACCAAAAAAGGCACCAAGAGTATAGAGAAGTATGGAGGCATTTTAAAAAATGTTTTAAAAGGAGATTTAAAAAGTGTCCTGACTGGAGTTGGAAAAGAATTTGCGGGTAAAAGCAAATTTATTCAAAAACAAATGGGCAACCTTGAGAGCAAATTAGTTCAAGTCGGAAAATCAGGCGGCAAAGCACTGGCTGCCCTAGGTGCCTCTGCGGTGGCATTGGCTGCTGCGTTGTTTATTACAAAAGAAATTATTAAACTCGCTATCTCCGTTGAAAACTTAAGCAGAGAGATCCAAAAAGCCACCGGGTTGTCTAAAGACTTTACAAATCAGATAATGGCAAATGCCGATGCTGTCCGTGCTTTCGATCCACAAATGAAGATGCTTGGAGCAACCACTCAAGAGCTTGCGAAATCATTCACCGACTTCTCTATGCTAAATAAAGAAGTAGCAGCAGATGTCGCTGTTACACTAACGGCTCTAACTGCTCTTGGGATAGGAGCAGGGGACTTGGCGAAGGGAATGCAGCTATCAACCAAGGCTCTTGGGCAAAATGCCGACCAAGCAACACAAACACAACTTGAATTAAATGCCTTAGCAAGAGATATAGGTGTAGCCCCGGCAGAAATGGCTGCGAACTTTGCTGCTGCTGGTCCTCAACTCGCTAAACTAGGAAGAGATGGCGTAAAAGCTTTCAAGGACTTAGCTATTACTTCTAAGATTACAGGTATTGAAGTCAGCAGGCTTCTCGCGATTACCGAAAAGTTTGATACATTTGAGGGCGCAGCAGAACAAGCAGGTAAGTTGAATGCTGCATTGGGCGGCAACTTCGTCAATGCTATGGAATTGATGACTGCAACAGATCCTGCCGAACGTTTTGAGATGATTAGAGACTCTGTTCTTGATGCTGGACTTGCTTTTGACGATATGTCTTACTATCAACGTAAGTTTTATGCTGATGCTATGGGGCTAAACGATGTTTCCGAACTTGCTCTTGTTCTTTCGGGCAACATGGAATCTCTAAACGGAGAGATAGGCAAAACTTCTGCTGATTATGAAAATGCAGCGAAAATGGCAAGAGACTTCCAGTCCGTACAAGATCAAATTAAAAATGCAATTCACGCGCTAATTCCAGTTGTTCAGCCGCTGGCTGAATTAATTGGTGACCTTGCATCCGAAGTTTCAACTTTTATTACCGAAAATAAGGAGCTATTACGCTCAATAGGTTATGGGCTATTAGTAGCACTTGCAGCAGTGGGGGTGGCTTTAGCCGTCGTTGCTGGTAAGTTCATTTTGATTGCTGGGGTTGTTATGGGTGTCGTTACAGCAATTGGGGCACTTATAAATATAATGTTGCATAAAAGAAATTCTCCAACATTTTTTGAAAGCTTATTAGAAACAGCAGATAGGTTTGACAAACTGTCTGGTTCTACAAAGAAGTTTGCTATAGAAACAGAAAACACTTCAACCTCTGTTGATGAAATGAGAAAATCTATGAGCCAAGTATCTACCAATAGAGCAGGTGCTCCAATTTATGCCACAAACAATGCAGTCAGCAATGCGGTCAGCAGTGCCATCAATAGTACAATAAACAACTACGGACAGCAAAATAGCCAGAACATTGTAATCGAACTTGATGGTAAGAAGGTTGGTGAAGGTGTTATGGGTAAGTTCGCAAGAAATGCAGCTATGGTATGAGAGGATAAAAAATGGCACAAAAATTATTTGATGTAAGAAAGTATCAAGACGAAAGACCAACACTTGTGGATGGCTCAGATGCTCTTGCTAATCAAAGAGAACTAGTAATTTCTTTCTACCATGTACCTTCAGAAAGAAGTGTATTCTTTAAAGCTTTCATAACTGCTTTTTCCGAGACTTATAACTCCAACTTTACTCCAACTGAAGTCTTTGGTAGAACAGATCCAATCTATCAGTATAAGAATACAACAAGAAAAATTTCTCTCACTTTTGAAGTTCCAGCAGCAAGTGAAGGCGAAGCATACGAAAATCTCGGCAGAGTCTCGGCACTTGAACAAATGTTGTATGCTTCATACACCGGAGATCCCAATAACGCTTTAAACATAACACAGGCTCCCCTTATTCGCTTAAAGGTAATGAACTTGTTACAGACTATTGGAAGAGAGCCCACCACAACAGGAGGGCAAGATTTATATTCTTTTTATGAATCGACTTCAAATTCTGATAGGGGGCTTCTTGGAATCATAGATAACCTCTCGGTCAATCATAATATTGTTAGCGATGATGGTGTTTTTCATAAAGGAACAAATACGATTCTTCCAAAGAATATAGAACTAAGTATTGGATTTTCGCCTATTCATGAAACTACGATAGGGTGGGATGGCGATAAGAAACAAATCAACAATCTCTTTCCTTATAATGTTATCACGGAAGAAACAGAATTAGGAAAAGACTCAGATGTATTACCAGCGTACAAAGAACAGGCTGAAAAAGAAAAAGCCGAAGAGCAAGCACGAAGAGTAAGACAACAACAAATTGATAGCGCAAAAGCACGCTATGGCGGCGTCTTAGGAAACATGAGAATGAACGCAGATGTTCGTAGAGCAGGGAGAGGTAATGATAAGGCTTTGAATAGATTGGGCGCAGGATCGGTGGCTGGTATTGAAGGTGCCGATGAGGCACTTAAAGAAGGCTTCGAAGGATACATTGAGGATTTCATCGAATGAGCGACATCAAAAACTTTACATCCACAACAATCATAAACGACACAGACTTTTACAGAGAGTTGCGTGAGCGTAGAGGCGTAAAACAAATAGAACAATTTACAACTCCACGCTTACGACATCCAACTCTTGCAGACAGAGTGAGGATAAAGACTTCTACTCACATCTGGAAATACGGCGATAGATTCTACAATCTCGCACATCAATACTATGGTGATACTCGTTATTGGTGGGTCATTGCTTGGTGGAATGGAGTTCCAACAGAAGCAGAGGCAAACACGGGCGATGTGCTTGAGATCCCAATAGATATTAGTGAAGCCTTATTGGCTTTAGGGGCGTGATAGATGGCTTGCTATGATCCAAGTAATCCTTTAAGTAAAGAAGAATTTGATGCTCTTTTTGAAAATGTTCATAAAGATTCAAATAAATGGGATTCAGTTATTCAAAAGTATTCATCAGAGCAGCCAGATGGATTTCTTGAACAAGCTGCCGACTGGTTCTCTGACTCGTTCAGAGTAAGTGTAGAAGATATCCAAAAGCCAAACGAATTCATTCCGTGGATGAAAGATACAGGCAAACATTTAAAAATTAATACGTTTTATGCTGACTATTATAGAGATGTCTTAAAGGATGGACGCTTTGGTTCTCCAAGTAGAATACCTTTTGAAAGAAGATATTCAAATATAGTATGTAATACAGGCAACGATTCACTTGAAAACAAAATTTTAGAACTTTATGAAGAATCTGTATCAAGTTATTTAAACTCTGTTATCGAAAGTGATGAACAGGGTATCTTCGCTCAAAATACGGGATTAACAAGCGAACAGATTAGGGCTGCTTCCGAATCCAAAGAAGGTCGAGATGCCGCAGTGGCAGCATTAGATGACCAAAGAGATAGGTCTGATAAAAGAAAAGAAGATATTAAAAAATCTTTATTTACTGACAGGGCAATTTACCAAGAGCAATGCTTTCTATTATCTCAGATAATAAAGCTAGTAGATTTAAAGCAAGACACCCACATTCCTAGACTGCCTTATACTGAATCTAAAATTTTTACCAAAGTATCACCTCCACTAAAATCAGAAATAGATGTCAATGCAAACTCGCCAATCTTGGTTGCAGATCAGCCTTTTGGCTTCATAAACAGAATGACCCAAGTTGCTCATTCAAAAAAACTCTTTAATTTAACAACAGATAAAATTTCCTCTCTTGTGCCATCAATCAAACTTTACAAAGTTGAAACAGATAGTAAAACAGGTAAAGATGTGGGATTTGTAGAAATCGAATTCGACTCTAATCCTGCTATAAAATCTTATGCTGGAGAGCGCAGCGCACTTGACTTGTTTAAAGATAAGAGAAAGAGAGGTTTGGGTGTAGGCTTAAAAGACTTTAGTTTTACTTTTCACGGTTCTGACCCATTTGCAGCTAAAAAAGCAATTCTAGCTAAGCTATCTATTTTTGCAACAAGTTTTGGCGACTTGATTCAAAATAGAGTCGGTACTTATAAAGCTATCTCTAAGGATTCTGAACAAACAAACATAAATTCACAATACAAATTTGCCGATCTTGCTCTCAAAACCGGAAAGACACCTGAAGACTTAAGAACAAACTTATCAAAAATACAAAAAGATAATTTGGACAAACTCAACTTTAGGCTAAAAGCAGTTCTTGGCTGGGCTATCCCACAAGATGCTCGTTTTACATCTGAGGAACGAGACGCAATAAACGATTCTTTTGTCAATATCAATCTTACACCAACAACCCATGATTTCAGCTTTGATGAAATGGGCGGTGTTACATTTACAATAAATTATCTTGCTTACATCGAAGACTATTTCAACAATCCGTCTTTTAATATTTTTTCATCCAGCGGTATAGAGCTAAACAGAGTTGGTAGAAAGTTATTTTATGAATTTTTGAGTAATCAGAAATGCGATGACAACACAATCCAGCAAGTTAAAGAGCAAGACGCTCCTCTTATCCAAGCAGAGAAGGGGCTCTCTTTATCGAAGATTGTAAGACAATTGAGCTATCAAAACAAGATTCTTTACTATAATTTGACTTACGATCAAATCAACCAATTTCTTAGAACTGGCAAATTTACTGGGTCGCCTCCTGAGCCAAAGATAGATAATGAGAGCGATACTACAGCAATAAGACAAGCTTTCAAGACACAACTAAATGATTCCGGCATCAACGATGAGAAATTGATACAAAATCTACAAATTTCTTTAACTTCAACTTCTCGTGATAGAAACAAAATCTCATTCTTTTATGTCTCAGATTTAATTGATGTTATTATGCAAAATATCGATAAAAGCTTGAATGAGATCAGCGAGAAACTTAAGGACTCCACCAAAGAAGCACTCAATTATTATCAAAATGCAGGCTCATCTACAACCAACCTAGCTACAACGATTCAAACTTCTTTAAATGAGTTTATAGAAAGTAGTGAAAAAAGTTCTTCTGTTGCAAAAGAGACAGAAAGGTTACTAAAAGCAAAAGAACAGTTTAAAAAACTAAGAATTGTTCTTGGACCAATGGAGATTACAGATCCATTTGATAAATCAAAGATAAGATTTTGTTCTATTGGGGATATTCCCATATCTCTGAATTATTTCATAGAGTTTATGACTGAGAAGATGTTAAGCAAAGATTTAGCCTATTACCCAATAACTAACTTTATCAAAGATCTAACAAGTGACTTAATACGAAACTTTATCAATAGTGACGGCTGTTTCTCTTTCAATACAAAACAGAGAGTTAGATTAAACAGTTCTGTAATTTCTGCATTTGCTAGATCAGATAAAGCTAGAAAAGAAGGAGAAGACGACTTAACTTACTTTATTAGATCTAATCCAAAAACAATCGGAAAAAATGGAATCTTCAATGTTCCAACAGCAATGCAGAAAGGATTAAAACCAGTTTTGCAAGTCGCAGGTCCAAGCAGAAGCCCATTAAGCTTATTACAGCCTGAACGTGAATTTAACTATTACGTTTTTTATGCAGGAAGAGCATACCCAACAGAGTTTATGACTGGCGATGAAGAAAAAGACGCAAAAAGTGGCATTTTTCACTACATTTTAGGCAAAGATAGAGGATTGGTTAAAAACATAACTCTAGATAAAACAGATCAGCCCGGTCTCAAAGAACTTCGCTTTGAACAAGAAGGCTATGATGGCTTAACTCAGCTAAGAGAAGTTTATAATGCTAATATCGATTGTTTTCTCAACCCACACACATTTCCGGGTACATACATCTATATTGATCCAAAGGGGTTCTCGCCAGAAGCAGGAATAAATTATACTCAGTTTGGAATTGGTGGCTATTACATGATTACAAGATCTGAACACTCTATTGGTTTAGGCAAAGCAGATACTAAAATCGTTGCTAAATGGGTTGCCGATTCGACGGGAATGAGACCCGAAGAGCAAAATAGACCTGATGTCTCTGAAGAAGAAGATAAGCCTAAGAAGTGTGCAGTTCAGAAAAGACAATCTTCTTTCGCCGAAAGATTAGAAA
>JGI10211J14876_10000915_pt1 | contig 12837 bp, 17 predicted proteins | sample Etolagsediment_FD_14876 | JGI IMG/M metagenome (IMG submission 14876)
TGATAATTTTTATTTTTATTTTATTGTATATATTTTTTGAAAAATTAATTTTTTTCAATTACCTTTACAAAAGTGAGTGAAGTCTTGGTGACTAACGGAGGCATCCGTATGGGTTCGATTCCTGTGAGGTAAATGGTGGTTCGACTCCACCCACTCACACTAAAACAAAAAAAATGATTGAGTATATATCAGTAGTTGTTTATGATAGTGAATATGAAAAGATGGCGGATTTCGAAAGTTTAGAAGAGTCTATCGAATATTTAGAGAGACTTAATAAAACCGGGTGTGTTCTTGATGCTGGTTTGTTTTGGGGTGATGGAGGATCTATGCACAACTGGAGCATATCATCCGATAATATTAAAAGGATGGGTAACATGGAAGTTGAACTTTGGATCTCAAATTACCCCTAAGTTAAGTCAATTGGACTTTTTAATACTAACGCTTTCTCCTGTCCAAACACATTTTATTGGGTATTTTACTAGGAAAGTCACTAATTATTTTGTCAATTAAAAAATAATCCTTACATTTGTAAAACAAAGAAATAAAAATATAATATATAAAGAAATGACAACTTTTACTCAACAATACCAACAACAGCAAATCGATCGAGAGATTGACTGGTAGAGTATTGTCTGATAAAAAGTAAAGATACAAACCCGTTCAATCTCAAATTGAACGGGTTTTTTATTGCCTTGTAGTGTAACGGCAGCACACGAAGTTTTGGCCTTCGTAGTTCAGGTTCGAATCCTGGCAAGGCAACTGAAAATATTGGGATGTCGTATAACGGTTTTATTACAATGGGTTTTGGTCCCATTTATCTCAGTTCGATTCTGAGCATCCCATCTAAAATTGTCCTGTGTCCCTGACTTTGAATCAGGAGACGAGAAGTTTATGTAGGTTCGAATCCTACCAGGACAACTAAAAAACTAAATGAAATGAAAAGAGAAGAATTTATAAAATGGATGGATGAGAATACAATATTCTCAAAAGGATTCATTGGAGATTATTACTTGGAAGTTGATTATGCAAATTGCATAAGAGATATTGTTTATGTGAATGATGATTCAGTTGAATATGTTTGGGAGGATATATATTGGGGTGGTAGTTCAACCGAAAAAAGAGAGTTTAAATTTGAAGATTTTGTAGAAGCTTATAAAAATGACACAATAAAATGGTAAGAAGATTCAACACAGGAAATATAGTTAAGATAGATGATATCGGTTTAGTTATCATCAATAAGTATAGAACCGTAACCGTAAGTTATGGGAATGAAAAAAGTTATGAAGTGGTAGATTGGATCTCATTCAACCACTCTAATATGTCGGGTTGTACAAGATTGGAACCTTATGAATCAAATGAAATGTGTTGGGAATGTGATACAAATGATTCTGATACTGCGGATTTTGACTGTGAAGTGTGTAAAGGAACCGGATATTATAAAAAGATGAATAAAGGAATGAGTGAGTCGGTAATATTGGCTGATTGTGCAAAAAGTTACATAATTAAAAAACTAACAAAAGATTTTGATTTTTAAAATGAAAACAATATTATTAGGATTGAATAAAGAAAAAACAGAAATAGCAATTAAAATATTAAAAAAATGAATTTTATAGAAGAAAAAATATTAGAAAAAGGAAACTTAGATAAATTGAAACTTCGTTTTCCACCTGAACCAAACTCAGGACTCCATATTGGTCATGCAAAATCAATTTGTTTGAATTTTGGATTGGCAGAAAAGTACAATGCTCCTTGTACACTCAGGTTTGATGATACGAACCCAACAACTGAAAAAACAGAATATGTTGAATCCATCATTAAAGATGTTGAATGGCTTGGATTTAAACCAAGTGATATTAAATTCACTTCGGATTATTTTGATTTTATTTATGAATGTGCAATCACTTTAATAAAAAAGGGAATGGCTTATGTTGATGATTCAACATCAGAAGAGATTGCTAAAATGAAAGGAACTCCAACCAAACCTGGTATCAACTCACCATTCAGAAATAGAACCATTGAAGAAAATTTGAATCTTTTCGAAAGAATGAGATCAGGTGAATTCAAAGAAGGGTCAATGACTTTGAGAGTCAAAATTGATATGTCACATTCAAATATGATATTAAGAGATCCTGTTATTTACAGAATAATTGAAATACCACATCACAGAACTGGTGATAATTGGAAGATATATCCTATGTATGATTTTGCTCATCCTCTGAGTGATTATATAGAAGGAGTAACCGATTCACTTTGCACATTGGAATTTGAAGTACATAGACCACTTTATAATTGGATTCTTAGAAGTTGTAATTTGTCAGGAAATCTTCCAGAAGAAACTGAGTTTGCTCGTTTGAATATTGATTCAACTATCATGTCAAAAAGAAAGATCAATGCTCTTATTGATAATGGTATAGTAAAAGGTATTGATGATCCAAGGTTACCAACAATTGCTGGACTCAGAAGAAGGGGATTCACACCATCGGGCATTAGAGAATTCTGTGATCGAGTTGGAGTAACAAAAAGAGAATCAGTTGTTTCTTACACACTTTTAGAAGAAATTCTAAGAACAGAATTGAATAAAACATCAAATAGATTGATGGGTGTTTTTGATCCTGTAAAGGTTGTTATTACAAATTGGAATGAATATGATGTTAAATGGTGTGAGGTTGAGAATAATCCAGAGAATGAGAAATCAGGTAAAAGATTGGTTCCTTTCACAAGAGAGATATTTATTGAAAAAGAAGATTTCAGAGAGGAAGCCAATCGTAAATATCACAGATTGAAATTAGGTGGAGAGGTAAGATTGAAAGGAGCATTTGTTATAAAAGCAAATGAAGTATTAAAAGATTCATTGGGAAACATAACTGAAATACATTGTACTTTTGATCCTGAGTCTGAATCTGGTAAAGAACTTGATAGAAAGATAAAAGGAACAATTCATTGGGTTTCTTGTAAGTATGGTATCAAAATGAGAGTAAACGAGTATGATAGACTTTTCGATGTTGAAACACCAAGTGATGATTTTATAAATGAGGTAAACAAAGATTCATTGACAATAAATAATGATGCAATATTTGAACCAGAAATTAAAAACCTAAAAGAAGGAGTAGTGGTTCAAATGATGAGAAAAGGATATTATGTTCTTGATAAGGATGGTATATCACTTAACAGAACGGTATCATTGAAAGCGGGTTGGAAAGGTTAATATTTTTTAACCTTTTCATTTTTTTCATTATATTTGTGATATGAATATTTACTTAGATGATAAAAGAGTTCCAGACATGTCCTTCAAAGGATATACCTGTGAATTTGTGATCGTGAGAACATATGCCGAGTTCTGTGAATTGATCGATAAGAACATTCGAAACATTGAATTCATTTCATTTGATCATGACCTTGCAGATTTCTCAGAAGCATTTGAAAGAACCGGACTTGATTGTGCAAATCATCTTATCGAAGTATGTATGGATAAAAACATTTCACTTCCGAATTGGTATGTTCATTCCGACAACACTTCCGGTAGAGAGAACATTATTGTGAAGTTGATAAACTACATGAAAATAGTTGAAGATAGGGATGTATCAAAATACAGTGGATATCAAAGAGGTTATATAGGTGGAGAATTTATTTGATGACAAGAGAGAATATCGCTGGTAACAGAGGAACTTCACGACTGCAGAACCTAAGGTGGGAGAATTTAAAATTCGCTATTACCACCGAAGCAGCAACTCGAACAGATCTAGAATGTCGGTTCTTCAATGATGATCGGGTAGAGGCAAAGATAAATGATATTCTAAAACAGAATCGTGGGTAAGCTCAGTCATCAAAAAATGAAAAAATGAAAAAATGAGAAAAACACTCGATAAAGTAGATATAAAATACCATGTGGATTACAATGAAAATGGATTCACTGATTGTGCCTATCATGGATGTAATGATGAGGGTATATGCAGATGCTACACAATAGAATCTCCTTACATTGAGTCAATCGATTACAGATCGGTTGCTGAAAAGATATATGCCGAGATGTTCGCAGATACTAGAAAAGCAAAGTTATCTGATCTGTTATATGGTGGGGTTTCAATTGATATCTATTGTATAACAAGATTATTGAGTTCATATAAAGCGATTGACTATGTTGAATTTGAATGGCGTGGTGGGTATTATGGGGATGAGATGGATAAAGTTTATATCAACTCGTCAGAACTTGAATATAATATCAATTTGTGTGTTTCAATGCAGACACTCACAGAAAAGTTGAACTTCTGTCTTTTGAAAGAATACAAAAGATATGACAGACATATAAATGATGAAACCGAGTATGAAATGATCACCATCACACAGAATGATATTGATATGTTGAACATCAACAAAAATCACATGAACAATATTAAATCAGATCCAATGTGGTTTCATTCACTTAAAAAGTATGGAAGTGATATTCCTCGTGGGATTGTAAGACAGACCGAAGTTGGATATCACATCATTGATGGATATCATAGAATATTCGCATTGGATAAAAACGACAAATTCACAGTTTTCAAAATAAAAAATAAATAAAAATGACAGAAAAAACCAACATTAAATACCAAGGATATCTCAGAATTGAAGAACAGTTCGTCATGACCGATTCTGGCAATGTTGTATCGCGTGAGGTATTGACACCTAAAAATGCAGTTGCTGCACTTGTTTATGACACACTCAAAAAGAAATTCATTTTCGTAAATCAGTTCAGATGTGGATCAAACAGTGACATACTTGAAGTGGTTGCTGGAACGCTTGACAAGCCAAATGAGGATAAAGAAGATGCCATCAACCGTGAAATTTTCGAGGAGATCGGGTATGAAACAGATCATATCGAGATGATAAGTGAGTTTTTCGTATCACCGGGAATCTCTTCTGAGAAAATATCACTTTTCTATTGTGAAGTATCAAAGAAGACAGGACAAGGTGGTGGTCTTGAATCCGAAAATGAAGATATTGATATCGTTGAATTCAGTTATGATGAAATGTTATCTGAGAACTTCATGGACGCAAAAACAATAATTGCAATAAATTGGTTGGTAAAAAAATCTTCCATATATTTACGATATGAACATTAAGCATGTAAATACTATATTGAAAGGTTTGAAAAAACCTTTTGTTGCTGTTCTCATAGGTCCCCCATTGAGTGGAAAAGATACGCTGATCCGAAAACTTGATGTTCCTTTCAATGTTGTATCGAGAGATGATATTCTAATGGAGGTTGCCGCAACAGATGATTATAATATGGCATTCGAAGTGGCTGACCAAAAAAAGGTTGATAGGCTGCTTAAAGAAATGATAGTTGAAAATGCCAACTCGGAAAACAATGTTATCATCAATATGACCAACATGACAAGTAAGAGAAGACGCACCAATTTGAGCAATTTCAAAAACCACACAAAAGTTGCAATTGTTTTTCCGATTCTTTCAGACGATGAATATAAAAGGAGAAATGAGAAAAGACTGATCGAAGAAAAGAAATCAATACCTGATCATGTCATAAAAAGAATGATATCACAATTTCAAGATATCAGACACGAAGAGGGATTTGACAAAATAATCACACTTTAAATGGACGCTATCAAAAATACTATCGAATCGATAATCGGAATTGGTATTTGGTTATTCATAATATCATTACCATTTCTTATCATTCTGGCATACGGATGTCTTGCAATAACCATTTTGACATTCATAATATCACTTTTCACCAAGATGAATTATGATGAGATTTTGAACCACTCAAAAATCCTTTACAATATAAATCAAATTGGAAAATGGACCGGTGCGGTAAGTGCGATTTTCATTATCGGAATCATATTCTTAACTATCATATTAATTTAAAATGAACGAAAAAATAATACTCCAGGATGTTGTAGATATCTCAGAGAAGGTGTTTGAATCAGATTATTTCATAGAAACTGACCAATGGATCACATTTCTGATAGGTGATAAAGAACACACCATCACTTTTGATCTCACTGTTGATGCAAGTGTTTATCAATCAAGTGGAGATTATTTCACACCACCTGATTCACACTTCACAATAAATTCGGTCGAAGTTGATATCAAAGAGGTCATGATAGGTGAAGATGTTGTCGAAACAACTGATCAAGATATCGAATATTACAAAAAAATAATAGAATTCAATTTATGAAAATAGAACTTACAAAATTTGCAGAGAGACACTTCAATAAAAGTTTCAATGGTACAAAGATACTTGATGTTTCAATGGACCGATTCGTTGAAGTGATAAATGAAAAGTTCAATCTATCTGAGGGAAAGTTAAATTATGGATATGCTGATTTTTGTAAGCTTTTCTTTGTTGAGAACTTTACAGAAACAAAAACTGGCACTTTACCGATCACATTAGAGAATTTCAACTACCTCAGAACAGGATATTCATCGAGAAGAAAAGAAGAACTTGCCGTTCTCACACGATGGTTCGAGATACCATATCAATTCATTCCAAAGGCAAAATTTCTGAACATTGTTCTTTACACAAGAGAGCAACTTTACAATGAATGGCTTAAAAATCCAAATAAGCAAAAGAGTGAGTTCGAGTTGTCCGAGGATTGTGAATTCGGAATTGTTGCAATTCTCGCGCAAATGTCAGATGATGAAGAACCCATGACACCGATAACGATGATGAGAAATGCACTCGGTGAGAGTGAGGGTGGAAGTGGTGTTTCAATTGACAGAAAATCTTATGAAGCATCTGTTAAATTCTGGTCAGAAAATGCCATCGTAAAGTAAATTATCATTATATTTGTAAAAAGAAATAAAAATGAGCAGAATCAAAAGAATCATAGAAGAAGTGGCAGAAAAGTTGAACAAGCCATTCAATGAGGTCACTGATCAAGACATCAAAAATTACATCGATGAAAAAGATAAGGATAAAAAGTGAGTCAGATCAATATCAATTCTCTATTGGTAAAATAGGGGATATATGTATTGTGAATTATGAGTTCGATGACATTTTCATAGTATGTAGGATCGAACATGATCACACATCACATGCCTTTGCAGTAAGAAAACAAGATACAGAATCAATATGACAGGATTTTATTTCATAAAAGAATTTCTCAAAGAAAACAAAATTTGGATCACATTCGGGTTGATACCATTTATTGTGATACCGATCATCTTATTCAGTGGTGATTTCAGATATATTGAAAGTGATGTTCTGTCCATTATCGAGAATAATGGAAAACGACACATTATTTACAATGGTGAGAATGGACTTACAATGACACTCGCTGACGAATTTCATAAGTTAAGCGCTGATGAAAAAACAATCAGTGTTTGGACACCAAGTATTCCCTCTGTGATATTATCGGTATATCTTATAGCATCTGTAATAGCTCATATCGTTGTCATTGCATCTGGTGATTTTGAAATAGGAGTTGATAAATGTCGAGTCAGATCAAAACTGCATCTGATAAAAACATACAAGGAAAATAATCGATATTATTATCAATATAAGAACAAACTGATATATGAATCAAATGATATCGCAGGTAGTTATATATTATTCGATAGAGTATATGATATTGAAATATTGAATAGGTTACATGTATTTCCTGACTACTTGGGCCCAAAACAGGTTGTCAGACGAAATAAAATAAAACAGATATTTGATCAATAATTTCGTTTGAACTTGAATTCTTGATATTTAAGTGCAATGAAACTCTCGGTTGTAGGAACCAATTTGAACAATTTGTTTTCAGGTATCTTTTTACCAGATTCATCGACCGGAACAAGATTCCAAGCAAATTCCTCGTGGGTTTCACCTTCTTTGTCTTTGAACTTTACTTTTGCATTCAATCTTGCACCTGATACACTCACAACCTGACCGAAAGTTCCTTCTTTCGATGTTGGATCTGAATATTTCTCGTTACTTTGTATCTTAACATGATCTCCTTTTTCAAAGAAAATGTTATAAGTGCTGTCTTTGTATATCTTTATCTTCATATTACTATATATTATATTTCTTTTTCGATTTTTTCTAATATCTTGAACAGGAACACATCATCAACAAGATAATATTCGTCACAGATGAATGTGATCTCCTGATATGTGATATCTTTGAAATCGCCTTTTTTGTAACCGTTGACCAGATCTTCTATCTGTTCTATATCCAACTCAATATTATCATTTGTGAGATAATTCAAATACCAGTCCTGATCTCTTATTTCCCAATAAAGATCATAAACATCGAGATTATAAAAATACTGATAATCACCGATCGGAAAGAAAAGATATGGCTGTCTTCGTTTTCTAATATTATCATATCCTGAATATACTTTAGCATCTTTCGGATCCTTTGTTACAAAAACACCTTCACTTCTCAACTTGATACCTAATTTTTCCTTGAATTGTCTATCAAACTCTTTATGTACATCAATATCCATATCTTTCGGAGCTCTTGATTTCCTAACCTTTTTTCTTTCAAGTCCATACACTGGCTCATTTTTCAACTCATTATGCATACCTCTGAAAAGTAGATCACTTCCTTTTATCTCTTTCAAGAATCTGTGGCAATCTTTTTTTAAAAGATGCCATACTTTTTCGAGGTCCTTTTCATTATAAGTTTCAGAGTATTCGGTTTTCAATTTATCATAATAGTCTCTATCAAACTTGACCACACCTTTGTCTTTGAAAAATACCTCATTGATTTTTTCGACATCTTTGAATTGCTGCATATCATTGAACAGTTTTTCAACGAATTTTTTCAATCCTTTCTTACTCCAAATATAAAAATTGATATATTCTTTGAATTTTTCATCACTGTTACATAATATCCTGGCAAGATACCTTTCTTCATTACAACTTATAGGATGTATCTCAAAATAAAGCTTGTTCAACTTTTCTAAGTGCATCGTATTGATAGGACTTACTTCATGTAAAGTATTGAATGGTGACCTTAGAACAGGCGAATAACTCCTGTCCTCATATATTATCGTCTTTGACTGATCATCATATATTGATCCCTCAACAATATTCTCGTACCAATTTTCCTCAACATCCTTGATACCATATAAAGTGATATCCATTATGGGCTGCCAATAAACTTTGTTCAATTGATGATCATATTGAGAAAGTGATTCCATCATTTTACTGAGTGTTGGAAAGTTATGATATTTGAAAGCCGGCTTCTCAGCATCATCAAGATCCTTATCATATTCGACAAGTATGAATTTGCCTTGACTTTCATAGAAGGTCAATGTCTTACCATCATATGATCTTATGTGAAAACGAGAAATACCATTTTCAACTACCTGATAATCAAGATCATTATCAACAATGAACTTTTTCAGTCTTTCCTTATGCTTTTCCTGTATTTCTTGATACATATCAATTATATATATTAATATATAGAACAACAAATAAATTTGAACAAAATGAGATTTCTAAAGAAATATAATAATTTTAAACTTATACTTGAAAATAAGGAACAGGCACTGAGCATATTGAGAAAGAAGAACATTTCAAAAAAAGATAAGAATTTCTTGGAAATATCAGAACTACTCGAAGACAAGTTCAATAATCTTAATTTTTTAGGACTTCTCACAAAGTATAGATTCACACAAGGAACATCACAGGATGAGATAAAGGATCTCATAAAATGGTTACATGATAACAAGGGTGCAAAATTACTTAAAAAACCTCTGATGCAATATAAGTTCTTTGAAGAACTGAAAGATGAGATCATTCAGATCGACATGAGAAGGAAGATCAAGTTGGTGATCGATGAATTACCAAGACAACAGAAAGATATTTATAGAAATGCATCAGAAAATNAAAAAGAGATATTCGATGGATGGTCAGTAAAGATGTTCGATATCAAATACAAGAAGCCTTTCTTTGACAAGATATCACAGATAAGAACCTTTGATGAACTTATAGATTATATTTCAAAATTCGTACAGCAGAACCTTGATATAAAATCATTTCAAGAGAAAATTAATGAGATCGAATCGATAGATGGTGCAAACATATTCAAAGTTGAAGAAGATAATGGTATCATTGCAGCAAGGATAGATAACTTTGCAGCATCCAAGAAATTAGGCTCATCAAGTTGGTGTATATCAACCGGTATCACATCTTGGTCATCCTATGTTTATAATAAACAAGCTTATCAATACTTCGTTTGGAATTACTCACTATCACCGGCCGATCCACTTTTTATGATCGGTGTGACCGTAGGAACAAATGATAGGATAATGAACATTCACGATATGAATGACCGCGACCTTATGAAAAATATACCCACTTTCATAAAGGAACTTGAATTGAAAGGAATGACATCTGAGGAATTCTTAGAAAGACGAAAATCAATAAGGGATGATAAAAGAGAGGAAGCAAAGCGTCTTTATGAAGAGGATCCAGATCTTGTTGTTTATGCAGAATCGTTACAGTCGTATTTAGAAAATGAAAACATGTGGATAGATGCTTATGATATCTACGATCTTATTCCTGAATCGTATGATCATTACGGACTCAAACAATTCAATATAGATCTTCCAGAAGAAGAGATGCAATTTGCAATTGGAACAGATAGTGAGTGTGATGATGCAGCTTATCAGTATCAAGAAAATCTCTGGGATGAGTTGGGTACAGAGGCATTCAATCCAAGCTTTATTGAAAGATTCATTGATGGTGAAAGTCTTGCAGATGAACTTTTAGCAGATGAAGAATATTATCTCAGGGATTTGATAACAGAAGATCCTGACTTTTATGATGTCAAAGCAATGACAGATGACCAACGAACAGAACTCGAAGAGTTGGAAGAGAAAAAATATCAACTTGAACAAAAGCTGGATCAACTCAATGATTCAGATGATTGGGATGTTGATAAAGAGAATGAACTCGAAGAAGAAATAGAAAATATACAAGATAGGATAGATGAATTGGAAGATCAAGACAATTGGGATATCGATGAGTACCTTGTTGATGAAAAGGTAAAAGAGTTATATGACGATAGAAGACAGGAAGTTATCAATGACCCTGTTGAATATCTTAAAGGACTCGGATACACATCACACAGAACTCAAAACCAATGGGGCAGGACAACAAGAACCATAGGAGATATCATAGAAGGACACATTGACAAACAAAGAATGTTCGAAGTAATTATAGAAGAGGATGGTAGAGGAAATACACTGAGTGGTTATGATGGTGAGGAAAGGTCAGTGACGTATGCCGGAACGGATTATTACATTTACAGAACTGATTAAACTTAATTTACCCAACATCATATAAGTTAAAAATCATCTTAATTATATGATTATCAATGAAATAGGTATAAAAGGATACAAATCTTTTGGAAATAACGAACAAACTTTAAAACTCAATACCGAAAAAGGTCAGTTAATACTACTGAGCGGAGAAAATGGGAATGGTAAATCGGCCCTAATTGAAACTTTTGAATTTACACTCTACGGAAAAGTAAAGTCCGCAAAGGTCAAAAAGTGGGCAAAATTATCAACATTACCCAACAGGATCAACAATGAACTACTCACAAGGATAAAATTCATCTCAAACTCAACCGATGTAGAGATCAAACGAGGCATATCACCAAATAAATTGGAACTTTATGAGAACGGAGTTCTGAACGATAGAGCTGGTAAGTCAAATATCAACACCGTGATCGAAGATTATGTAGGACTTGATATAGAGACATTCAAATCATTCATCTCAATGTCGATCAATGACTTTAAAAATTTCATATCACTGACCGCTGAAGAGAAAAAACTATTACTTGATAAATTATTCAATCTTGAAGTGATCAATATCATGAGTAAGATATTGAAAGAGCTTGTCAAGAACAATAAAATGAGAATGGCATCACTTCAAAGTGAAATGGACACACTTGAAAGTTCGATCGATTCGATAAACAGGTCAATAGAACGATCAAAGGCCAGAAAAATAGTTGACAGTGATAACGAGATCGAGAAGATAAAAAAATCGATGCAAGAAAAAAAATCCGAATACACTGAACTAAAATCGAAAGTGGAAAAGATAAAGCAAAAGGAGAATGAACTTAAACAACAGATAGATGATGAGAAAAAACAATACATCATACTTGGTCAGGATGTGAAAAAGACAGAAAAGGAGATTGCACTTTATGATTCAGGAAAGTGTCCTACTTGCACAACTTCATTTGATTCGGAACACTTTATTTCACTCAGACAAACATTGGTTGAAAAGCTCAGCAAGACAAATCAACTCAAAGATGAGGTCGAATCGAATATCAATAATGTAAAGGAAAAACAGAGAAAACTCAATGAAATATCATTGAAAGCAAATAAAGCTTATAATGATGTCACTTATTTTCTTAAACAGTGTAAGATAGACATTGAGAAAATTGAAAAACAAAGGATATTGAATGAAAAAAACTCGGTCGATGTTGAAGAGTTCAAAGAGTCCATAAAGGAACTCAGTGAGAAAAAAGAAACATCACAGGAACACATCACATTGGAAAAAGAAAAGCAACTTTATTACAATGAACTTGCAAATGTTTTTTCAGAAGAAGGTGTTAAAAGGTCAATAATCAGATCAATAGTCAAACCAATAAATGTTTTCATTAAAGAGAACATCAAGAAAATGGGGTTGAATTTTGAGGTCAGGTTGGATGATTCGTTCACTGCAAAAATATTACAACTTGGTAATGAAATTGAACCTGATACGCTCAGTACCGGTGAAACAAGAAGAATAAACATTGCAATACTCATTGCATACCTTAAAATGATACGAACAAAAAAACATATCAACATTCTTTTCCTTGATGAGATATTCTCATCGATCGAC
>JGI10211J14876_10000917_pt1 | contig 12830 bp, 9 predicted proteins | sample Etolagsediment_FD_14876 | JGI IMG/M metagenome (IMG submission 14876)
GTGGCTCGTCCGGGGCGGGTTGCGGGAACGGTTTTGGCTCGAAGCTCAAGTCATGGACCTTGCCGGTCTTCTCATCAATCCTGGGCAGTCCGGGACAGTCGTAAAGCTTGACGCCGAAATTAAAGTCACCACCGTGGCCAAGCCCTTCAATGAGTTTCCATTTTCCCTGTCGGATTGCGAACATGCCGCACACGGAGTGATGGACTATGGCCTCACGCTGGCGCGATAGCTTTTTCCCATACAATGCAGGGAGGAAACTCTCGCTGTCTTCTCCGACATTGTGCGGTAACGCCAAGCCCATCAGTTCCGCACATGTTGCCATCAGGTCGGTCAGGCAAATGGTCTCGTCGCATGTGGAGGCATGGTTGATTTTGCCTGGCCAGCGAGCGATAAAAGGTACACGATGTCCGCCTTCATAAATTTGGGCCTTTGCCCCCCGCCAGGGCAGATTGGATCCGCTGTTCCTGGATCCATTGTCGCTCGTCACAATAATGAGTGTATTGTTCGTGAGATTCAGGCGTTCCAGAGCATTCAGCACTTCGCCGACAGCCCAATCAAACTCGACTACGAAATCGCCGTACTCTCCCAGGCTGCTTCTGCCGCGAAATCTCTCGTTCGGCGTATGGGGCAAATGAACGTTTGTCGTGGGGTAATACAGAAAGAAAGGCTTGTCCTTGTTGTTTTCAATGAATCGAACGGCTTCCGCGGACAGTTCCATCGCGGTGTCTGGAAGCTTGCGGCGACAGCGATTGAACACTGCCTTATCCATTATACTTTCGCCATCCTTCATTCCAACAATACTGCGGCCTCTTACAAAGACCTCGGATGTCGGCGGCGAGTTATGACTGAATGGTACTCCGAAGAAGGAATCAAAGCCGACTTCCAGCGGACCGGGCTCCATGATTCCTTTCTGGTAAGCATCATTACGTCTGCCCCATCCCAGGTGCCATTTGCCAATACACCCGGTCGTATAGCCGTATTGTTTCAACATTGCCGGCACGGTGAGTCGTCCCTCTTCTATCAGCAGCGGCATCCGGTCATTTATGACCCAATCCTTCAGCCACGTTCGCCAACAGTATTGTCCCGTAAGAACACCGTAGCGGGTGGGTGTGCACACTGCTGAAGGACTGTGAGCATCCGTGAACTTCATGCCCTCATTGGCCAGACGGTCGCAATTGGGCGTGGGTATCTTTCGAGAGCCGTAGCAACCCAGGTCGTGGTAGCCAAGATCATCGGCCATGATGAAGATAATGTTTGGTTTGCGGTTTGAACCGGCTGAGTTGACCAAAGGTGCCGAACAGCCGTTGAGCAGCATGCCTGCCGCAGAACCTGCTGCAAATTTCAAGAATTCTCGTCTTTTCATAATCCGACATTTCCATATAACTTTGTATATCCTTGCCTGTCCTGAGCTTGTCGAAGGGTTCAGCTACGCCGCTGAGTTTCATTTCTAATAGCTCTGCCACAGGTAGAATATCAAATCCATCTTAATCGTTTATCAATTAGTTCCGATGTAACCATGTTTGTCAAACCAAATGCGTTTACCAATCCCCTCCACACATCAACTCATCCACGCATTCACTCATCTACTTTTTCATACAATCTGGCTTCAGCAGCATCCATAAGCTCTATATTATCAAAATTTTATTTTTTTGCACGGATTTACTTGCCAAATCCGGGTTAACAATCCCGTCAAAAGTTTTAATCATTGACATATATGGTCCGTCCCAATATAGTAACTGCTTTGTATTTCCCCATTGGAATTTTTACGGGATTGATACATTGAAATATTAAGGATGAACCGACATTTTGCAGAGTTATTCGAATGTAAGAATCGGTGAAAAAGGAGATTATTGCAATGGCAGAAAAATGGGTTTACTTCTTCGGCAACGGCAAAGCCGAAGGCAATGCAGGGATGAAAGAAATTTTAGGCGGTAAAGGAGCGAATCTCGCGGAGATGACCAATCTCGGCGTGCCGGTTCCGCCGGGCTTTACCATCGCCACGAAGGTCTGCGATGTGTATTACAGGAAGAGCAAGAGATGGCCTAAGGGTTTGGCGGCGGAAATTGATAAGAATACGGCCAAGCTCGAGCGGGTGATGGGGGCGAAGCTGGGCGATGCAGGCAGGCCGTTGCTGGTCAGTGTAAGGAGCGGTGCTGCCATATCGATGCCCGGTATGATGAACACGGTACTCAACCTCGGCCTGAATGATGATGTGATCGAAGGCATCATCAAAAGGACGAAGAATCCGAGATTCGCGTATGATATATACCGTCGCTTTATCGATATGTTCGGCGACGTCGTTATGGGCTGTGCTCACGAGTATTTTGAAGAAGTAATTGACGCCGCCAAGAAGAAGGCAAAAGTCAAACTCGATAATGAGTTGAGTGCCGGGCAGTTGAAAGAAGTTGTCGAAAAATATAAGAAGGTTTACAAGAAACACGTCGGCGAGCTGTTCCCGCAGGACGGCAGGGCCCAGTTGACGCACGCTATCAACGCGGTTATTGGTTCGTGGATGATTGACAGGGCGGTTACATATCGGCGGCTGAATAATATTACGGGGCTGTTAGGGACGGCTGTGAACGTTCAGGCGATGGTGTTCGGTAATATGGGCGCCGACTGCGGGACCGGCGTCTGCTTTACCCGCAACCCGAGTACCGGCGAGAAGGAATTCTACGGTGAGTTCCTGATGAACGCCCAGGGCGAAGACGTTGTGGCCGGCATCAGGACGCCTTTAACGTTAAAGAAGTTAGGAAGTCGCTTGCCGAAGGCTTACAAACAATTGACCTCCCTGATGACCAAGCTGGAGAAGCACTACAAGGATATGCAGGATATGGAATTTACGATTCAGGAGAAAGTACTTTATATCCTGCAGACGCGAACGGGTAAGCGGACGGCGGAAGCGGCGGTCAAGATTGCGGTTGATATGGTTCGGGAAAGACTTATTACAAAACAAGAGGCCGTTAAGCGAGTGACACCGGAGCAGTTGGACCGGCTGCTGCACCCCCACTTTGACCCGAAGGCCAGGCGCAACGTTATCGCCAAGGGTCTTCCCGCTTCGCCGGGCGCCGCGGTTGGGCAGGTTGTATTCGACGCTGATACCGCTGAGGAGTGGAGGAAAAAAGGTAAAAAGGTAATTCTTGTTCGGATAGAAACCAGTCCCGAAGACATAGGCGGAATGGACGCAGCGGAAGGTATTTTGACGGCTCGGGGCGGTATGACCAGTCACGCGGCGGTTGTTGCCCGAGGAATGGGCAAATGCTGCGTCGCAGGTGTCAGTGCGCTAAATGTTAGCTATAAGGTCAAAAAATTTAGCGTTGACGGACAGACCGTTAAGGGAGGGGACTGGATGAGTCTGGACGGCTCGACCGGTGAGGTTATGACGGGGCGGTTAGCTACGGTGGAGCCGACAATGAGCGGAGACTTCGGCAGGTTTATGAAGATTTGCGATGGTGTTCGTCGGCTGGGCGTCCGGACAAATGCCGATACGCCGGAAGATGCAAAACGGGCGAGGGAATTCGGCGCCGAGGGCATAGGGCTTTGCAGGACGGAGCATATGTTCTTCGAAGGGGAGCAGATTTGGCCTATGAGGCAGATGATTTTGGCGGCTGATGATTATGCCCTGATGCTTAACGAACTCGAAGCAGCACAAACCCGGAAAGAAAAAAGAGCAGTTGAGAAAAAACATGCCGCCACTAAGAAGCAATTCGAAGGTGCACTGAAGGAGCTGCTGCCCATTCAGCGCAAAGATTTCGAGGGAATATTCGAGGCGATGGCCGGCCTGCCGGTAACGATTCGTTTGCTGGACCCGCCGCTGCACGAATTTTTGCCGCAGGATGCAAAGAACCAGGCGGAGATGGCCAGGCGTCTTGGTGTTAAGCCGGCGGTGGTAAAGAAAAAGGTTGAGCAGCTTCACGAGTTTAATCCTATGCTTGGGCACCGCGGCTGCCGGCTGGCCGTGACATATCCTGCGATTTGCCGTATGCAGGCCAGGGCAATCACCGAGGCGGCGCTGAATGTGAGGAAAAAGGGTAAGGTCGTTCTGCCGGAGATTATGGTTCCATTGGTTGGGGCTGTTAACGAATTGAAGCTGGTCAAAGACGAGATTGTCGATGAAATCAATGTAATATTCAAGGCCAGGAAGACCAGGATTAAATATCTGATTGGCACGATGATTGAAGTTCCCAGGGCCGCCGTGACGGCCGATGAGATTGCCAAAGAAGCGGAGTTTTTCAGCTTCGGGACAAACGACCTGACGCAGATGACAATGGGATTTTCGCGGGATGATGCGGGTAAGTTCCTCGGCGAATACGTCAACAAGGATATTTACGAGTCGGACCCGTTCCAGAAGCTCGACCAGACCGGCGTCGGCAAATTAGTGGAGATGGGCACTCGGCTGGGTCGAAAGACCAGAAAGAACCTGAAGGTCGGTATCTGCGGAGAACACGGCGGTGAGCCGAGCAGTATTGCCTTCTGCCACAAGGTCGGGATGGATTATGTCTCCTGCTCGCCGTTTAGAGTGCCGATTGCAAGATTGGCCGCTGCACAGGCGACAGTTCACCCCATGAGATAGTCGGTCGTCGCTCGTCGCCCGGACACAGGGCAAAAATAAAGGACAATTGCTAACTTTTTAAAGAAAGGATTTACAATGGCACAAGCCGAAGCAGGCGACAGAGTTAAAATTAATTTCACAGGAAAATTAGAGGACGGCAGCGTATTTGCCAATACCGCCGACAGTGAACCTTTGGAATTTCAACTTGGCGAAGGTAGGATAATTCCAGGCGTTGAAAAAGCTGTGGAAGGAATGAATGTCGGCGAATCCAAAACGGTCAAAGTGCCGCCTGAACAGGCATATGGCCGGCGCCTGGATGAGTTGGTCGAAGAGGTTGGCCGGGATAAATTTCCCAAAGACATTGAACTACAGGTAGGTCAAAAATTCGATGTTCCTCAACAGGAAGGTCAGCCTATGGTGGTTAGAGTGGTTGATGTTTCAGAGCAAACAGTTACTCTGGACGGCAACCATCCTCTTGCAGGTAGAGATTTGACCTTCGAGCTGGAACTTATTGAAATCCCCTCAAAAAGCGGATGAAACTGTCCTTGAGCTGTGGCGAAAAGAAGCCGAGCCGCTGCGCAAGCGGCCGTGGGATAACTCGTATTGCGTATAGCGTATTGCGTCATTGCGAGCAAAGCTTGCCCCTACCTGATTGGGGGGCGCGGCAATCTCCACTCGTCATTCCGAGCAAAGCGCGGCAATCTCCACTCGTCATTCCGAGCAACGCCGAGGAATCTATCGAACACTGTCATTCCTGCGGAGGCAGGAATCCACGCGAGATACGCTTCACCAGATACGAGATACGAAATTGGCCTTTACCCCGTTAGAAATTCGGCCTGTTTGCGGCATTTTCTGAGGGAAAAAGTTCTAACGGGGTTGACTTTTGCTGTTTTTGTGCTATTTTGTGGCGTTAAGAACACCTACACCATTGAGCGGAGAACTTCAGCGAATCGCCCGTTTGTCATCCCGAGCAAAGTCCTGAGCAGCGTCGAAGGGCGAAGCGCAGCGGAGTCGAAGGATCTCCACGAAGTGACAGAAAAGATATGCGTAGCGAAAATCGAAAGCTTCGCTTAGTCGATAGTCGTTAGTGAATAGAATTTAGATTAACGGTAGGACGAGTCCCATTCTACAGCATTGTTCTTTTGTTGGTAGGATTAATTGTATTGCAGGGCATTCTTATAAAGTATTGGAGCCTTATCATGCGACAAGATAGAAATCCAGCAATTTGTTTCATCGACGATGATCCTCTTGAAATTGATATATTTAAGAAGATATTTGGTGACGAATTTACTGTTATTTCTTCTACAAGACCTACCTCTGTATTTGACCAGCTCAAAAGTACTAAAAAACGTCCAAGACTTTTTGTGCTCGATTTGTATTTTCCTACAGGGAGAGAGAGCACTCAAGCTGAGCGAGCCCATATGGTCGAATTGAAAGCAAAGGTCGAAGATGAACAACGCAAATTATCAGAATATTTGTTTAGTATTGGGCAGGACCGAGCAGGCGGTGTCAAAATACTTCAGCAGGTCAAGGAAAGATACCCAGGGGTACCAATTATATTTTATACAAGAAAGGGAACATTAGAAGATGCTGTTTTTTGTAAAGACAAAGGGGTGGATGATATTTTGAAAAAACCACACCCAGAGAACTTTAATGAGAAAGGCAATGTTAGAAAACAACTTGAAGAGGCTGCACTAAACCACAAAGACACACTTACTCGTGAGTTTAGCAGGTTGGTGTCCACTTCTGGTTGGACCAAGATTAAAAAAATAGCTAGATTCGTTTGGGCTAATTGGAGCAAATTTTAATTGACATGATATTAACAAGTCTGTTTTTCGCTATAGCTACTTTTTGTTAGCATAGTATGAATCAGAGATTAAAGTCGCAAAAAGCTGCAATATTTTTAGGCAGTTTGATTGAGGGCTGAAACATGGATACACAGGAGAAACTAAAACTTGACTACGAGCAAACAACTAAATATTTCCACACCTTAGCAGACATTCGTTTCAAATTATTAGCACTGGTTCCTCTGGCAACTGGTGCTGCAATCGGTTTGCTTAGCGGAACTCCATCAGGTAAGGTTGTTTTGGCGATTGGGATACTTGGCTTCCTGACTATTTTGGGTATTACCATATATGACCAGCGAAACACACAACTTTACGATGCTATGCAGAAACGAGCAAAAGCGATAGAAGCATTACTTAAATTTGAACCACTCGTTGATATAACGAAGAAATGTGGCGGGGCTTTTCTAGACCGTCCCCAACGCAGTCGGTATCTACTTGGTTTTATTTTAATGTGGCATGATCGCGGGCTTGCGATTATATATAGTACATCTTTAGCAGGATGGGCATACTTAATTACTAATGGGTTAGTACAAATTCTCCAAGTTAAATCGCCAATTACCTTAATTACTGTACAGGTTTTTGTGCCGATGGTTATACTTATTCTTTTTCTCTGTGAGCTACACAGGTTTGACGAACCAACCGATATACCCAAAGCTCTTACTGAACGAGTAAGGGAACTAGTATATACAGAGGGATCGCAACATGAGACACAATAAAATGATTAAGATTTTTCATAACCATAGCATGTATTCCTTTGTTTCCGGACCAAACATCTGCAAAGAAAAGATAGATAGTTTTTTTTAATTAACGGTATTAAAAATGGATGAAAAAACAAAAGTAAAAATCTGGGAAACATTTAAAGATAAGTTTGTTGAGGAAGGTATAAGTTCTCCAGATAGATTGGTTTTTCAAGAAAAACTTCCAACTGAAGAAGAGCTTGTTAATAGCGGTAGTATCCTTAAGAAAATAGGGAAGTTTGGCAAATTTGTTATTTGGCTCATAAAAAAAGCTGTCTGGGTAGGTGGTGCTATCGTAATTTACGCCGCGCTTCCTGGTGCAATCGAACAAATTTGCATAAGACACCCAAAAGCCTTTGAGGTCATTAATAATATCAATCAAGCTATTAAGTCATATAATAGTAGTGAGTCGATTGGTCCGGCTTCAGAAACTCCAGGTCAAGAACAATACCATAGTCAATATGTAGCGTTTAACGACAATTGGCTAAGCGATGAGGGTGTATTTTTGCAAGACATTGAAGCTTTGAATGCTGAAGGAATAATCTCAGATAGCACTATCCTTGCTCCGGCAATTGGGCTTGAACCTTCGGCGATTATGCATTCAGATATATCGGTTTCATCAAGTGATTTAACATAAGGTTATATTAAATAATGAGGTTCTTGCCCTCTGCTGTTTTTATTTCGCAAACAATATGCAGCCCAAGATGTCCGCCATAGGCGGATAAGTATTGAAGAAGCAACGGGAACTTCTTATAAAAACCATATAATCATTGTTCGGGACAAGAAAATGAAGAAACGAAAGAAGACTTACCAGACCCAGTGGGCGGGCCAGTTCGGTGTCGCACACGAGCTTACCCGACGTGGGTACTTGGTCACGCTCACTATGGGCAACGCCCCCGCGACAGACCTCTTGTGTGAGAGCCCATCAGGCGTTGCGTTCTCCGTCCAGGTCAAGTCTCTCAACTCGAAGACTTACTTCCTCTACCAAGAGTCCCTGCTCGAACCGAACGCGAGTCGCTTCTTCGTGTTTGTGCTCGTCCCCGCCGACCCGCCATGTCGGCCGGAGTATTTCGTTCTGAACAACCAGCAGTTCCAAGATATTGTTAAGGAGCAAGAGAACTTGTTGAGGGAGAAGGAGAAGAAGCGTGGGAAACCGTATAAAAAGTTCTCACCGGGCATCAATTACGGTACCCTCGCTCAACACAACTTTCTGGATGCATAGGGCAACCTGCCACAATGAGGAGGAGGTTCCGGAAATAATTAAAGGTGTCCGGCCATATAATATCAAATCTGTGTAAATCAGTGTAATCCGTGATTAACTTTTTTGGCCGTTTTTTTGTCATTTTTGTTGGATAATCATTGAACTTTTGGTGGAAGTATGGTATAATAAGAACAGGATGACAGGAGACAGGAGACAGGAGACAGGAGACAGGAGACAGGAGACAGGAGACAGGAGACAGGAGACAGGAGACAGGAGACAGGAGTCAGAAGACAGGAGACAGGAGATGAGGGGAAAAGGCAAGAAATGTGCGAAACCCACCCACAAGCATCGAGAATCCAGCATCGAGCATCGAGGATCGAATTATGCAAAACAAACCCAATTTGCGAAAAGCCAAAATGAAATTAAACTTCTGTTCAACAAAGGATTATGAAAACCAGGGCCGCCTTCGGACTCCGGCAAAACAAACCCAATCAAACCCAATTTCAAGGGCAAAAAAGAAGGCGGCGGCGAGGACGTATGATGCTAAGGCGGCCGAGCTGTTCGGAGAATATGCAGCGCTGAATTTCAGAGGGGCTTGAAATGGCCGGATGCTCGGCTTTCGCCGTGTCGATTATGAGCTTGAAGCTGGATTTTTGGGATTTGTATCGTATAAGGGCTGGTTATTGACAAAAAGAGGAGTTGAGGTAGAATAGCGTTGTTTTGACGGACTGAACTTTATTGGTGGGAGTAGCTCAGTTGGATAGAGCACTGGATTGTGGTTCCAGGGGTCGGGGGTTCAAATCCCCTCTCTCACCCTTTGCTTTGATTGATTGCGGCGTCAACAGTTCAGACATCTGTTGGTGCCGAAGGCACGAAAAATCAGCCACAGAGTTCACAGAGATATGTAGCCACAAATTAACACGAAAAGGAACGAATTATTTTTAACCACGGATACCTTGGGCACAAGTTTCACGGATTTTATGCTGCCATTATGCTAATATCAACCCTGAAAGACAATTCTCCTGCGAAAAACAGGTGAGTGTCCCTATGTTTTTATTATCACTTTATCCGTTTAGAATCCATCCCGGGCGGTATGTACGACGCAGAAGAACGTTTCCCCGGTCACTATTAGTAACACGGCCTTTGGCGCCGTCGTACTGTATTTGCTTTCCAACTCTGTATGCAACCAGACCAAGTAACATTTGCTCCATCATGGTGCCGGCATAGTCAAAATCGCACGAAGTCTTGAGGTCGCCCTTGCAGGCGTCGAGCCATTGCTGCTGAAAGTCTCCCATCGGCTCAATCACTTCATCCCTGGAGCGTGGTTTGTAGTAGGTCATGTCGGCATCATTCCCAAAAGGAATTATCACACGGTTGCCGAACGACGAGACGAGAAAACCGGCGCTGCCTTTGAACAGTGCACCATCTCCAATCTTGTTCAGGTCAACATGCCCCATGGGTGATGAGGGCATGGCTCCGCCCTGGTACCAGATAACTTTGATTGCCGGACGCCAATCGTTCGCGGGGTGCTCGAATACGGCTTTTAGTTCAACAGGTGTCACTTCGGGATTGAACTCGTCCCCGGTTGCCTTGGCGGAAACTGGTATGCCGGCATCGATGGCATTCCAGGCAATGTCCATCGTGTGGCTGCCCATGTCCCCAACCTGGCCGGTCCCGAAATCCCAATACATGTTCCATTGCAGGCAGTTTAAGCCAGGCTTGCCGGAAAAGTATTCAGGATTATACGGGTGATAAGGTGATGGCCCTATCCACAGGTCGTAATGCAGCGTCTTGGGCGGCTTGCCTTCCGCAAGCGGATAATGACAACGGTGAAGCTGACGGTTATTCCACGCATGCACAGCTTTCAATTCGCCGATAGCCCCATCGCGAATCAGCTCGCGCACGCGGTTAAAATTGGGTTTTTCATGACGCTGTGTGCCGTGCTGCGTGGCAAGTTTCTTTTTATTCTTCAAATAAGTCTCCCGCACCAGCCGAACTTCCTCCACGCTGATACCCATCGGTTTTTCCAGATAAACGTGCAGCCCGCGGTTCATTGCCCAGGTTGCGATAAAGGCGTGTGTATGATCCGGCGTGCAGCAAACCACCGCGTCTAAATCCTTTTGTTCGAGACACTTTCGCCAGTCCACATAGTGTTTGGCATTGGGAAATTGCTTGGCGGCCAAACCAAGGTGATTTTCATCCACATCGCACAACGCCACGACGTTCTCGTTTTTTAATCCCCGATAATGAGCATGTGCACGCCCATACGCCCCGATGAGGGCGATATTGAGCTTGTTGCTCGGCGCGTTTTGTCCCGACAACACTCCGCTCGGCAGGATAACCAAGCCGGCACCGGCAACTGCGACACCTTTTAGAAAATCGCGTCTGTTAACATTACTATTTGTCATTATTTTTCCTCCGATTAGCCATAACATAATAATATAAAACACTTCTTGCCTAACAATTTAGTCCCCCGGAAATAAAATGTCAAGATAAAAATAGAAGACAGGAGACAGAATCAGCGGACAGCGTTTAGGGTATAGCGGGTAGCGTATAGGGTCGAGATTGCTCCTATTTTCTTAAAATTCTAAATCCGAATATCTAAATCCTAAACAAATTCAAATGTCTAAATATCAAATGACCAAAACAATATTAGCCACAGAGAAAAAGGGGAAAATAAATCATTTAGATTTATGCGGGAATTTGTGTCACCTTTTTTGGCTTTTGGACTCTATTATATTGAGACTATAATACAAGGAGATTGGATAAGATTTGAGAGGTGCAGAAAGTGACAAGTGAGGCTGAGTTATTGCAAGCGAGTTTAGGCGGCAGCAAAGAGGCGTTCGGGACAATTGTTGAGCGGTACCAGTCTTTGATTTGCGCGATTACATACAGTGGGACGGGTGATTTTGGCAAAAGCGAAGAGCTGGCTCAAGAGACATTTATAAGGGCCTGGAAAGAACTGCGTCAGGTAAAAGATATGGACAGGTTTAGTGGGTGGCTGTGCACGATTGCGCGTAACCTTGTGAGAAAATCAATTAAGCGCGGACGTAGGGATGTTGTAGGCGACGCCCAGCCGCTTGAGAAAACAGAGCCGGTCGAAGCGGCGGAAGCCGGGCCGAGTGAGGCAGCGATAAGCAAAGAGCAGCAAGCGATTGTATGGGGCGCGCTGGAGGGGATTCCGGAACAGTTTCGTGAGCCGATGGTGCTTTTTTACCGGGAGCAGCAGTCGGTAAAACAGGTGGCGGCAGGGCTTGGACTGAGTGAGGGGCTGACGAGACAGCGGCTTTTGCGGGGCCGGCGAATGCTTAAAGAAAGTGTCGCGTCGCTCGTGGAAGAGACTCTTGGCCGGACGAGGCCGAGCAAAGTCTTTACCGTGGCGGTTATAGCGGCACTTCCGGCAATAACTGCGGAGGCGGCGAGCGCGGCAATCGCGGGGGCAGCAGCGAAGGGGTCAGTTGCGGCAAAATCGGCGGCGATACTGAGTTTAATTGGAGAAGCGTTGGGACCACTGCTTTCATTGGTGGGGTCAATCATTAACCTCAGAGCAACTATTGTCAATATTAAGTCGGCCAGAGAGCGCAAGTTTATGGTAACGATGGCGTCGATATGGATTTCGTACGGTTTTGTAAGCTTGGCCGTAATAATATTTATAATGGGGCTGAGGCCTACCCAGATTCGGTTTTGGCTCGTTTGGCTGGGGGTTTATGCTGCGGGAGGCATCGTATTAGCTTTTATAATTAAACGACAACGTAAGGTCATTCAGATTGAAGAGGGAACATACGTGGAGCTGGAGAGGAGAATGCTGGAAAGGTCAAAGGGGCAAATCTATGGCGCATTTGGAGGGGGAATTTTTGGTTTGCTTTTATGGCTGCAAGCGACAACTGCACGGGCCAGGGACTGGGCGGCGTGGTGGGTGGTTCTACTTGCTGGGGTATTGTTTTTTTTGCTGGCAACCAAACTATGCATACGAGCAAAGAAACATTATGAGCGAGTTGCTATGGGGACTTTTGCTGCTATTTGGGTACTGCACCTGTTAGTGGTCAATCTGCGGTGGGAAAGGTGGATGGCGTATTTCGTAGAGAGCGGCCGTTATCTTCGATACACTCGCATATCGCTTTGGCAGGTTAATCTGGTCATAGCGGTGGTAACAGCAGGATTGGTATTTGTATTCTTGCTTGGAGAGTTGAGGCAGCGAAAGATGCGAAGAAGAGAAGAGTAGGCCAAGGCTAAGTAGTCGGAAACGAATCATTCCTATAGAAGTCCGTTCTTGAATGTTTGGGTGGGTTTTGTTATATGGGGGAAATTCTGTGCGCACAAATCACAGTGGAGCCGATATGAAAAATATTGTCGGGAGTTTCTTGGTAGTCGTTTTGCTTGGGGGATTGGTGCTGTTGTCCGGTGCAACGTGCGCGGGGGATGGTGAATCGGCTGCGCCCTCGGTTCGCGGGCCGGCGGTTATCCCCAAGCCGATAAAAATGAAGCTGAATAACGGC
>JGI10211J14876_10000920_pt1 | contig 12817 bp, 13 predicted proteins | sample Etolagsediment_FD_14876 | JGI IMG/M metagenome (IMG submission 14876)
CGAGCCATGATGCGTGCTCCAAGACAATCTATAGGCGTCATTGCTGATGGAGCTCGCCGAGACGGAGAACGTACGGTAGGTTATCAACAATTAGCTAGAAATCAACAAGTAGCACAACACCGAAGACATCCTCGTCGTCATCATTATCCTCGTCGTCATCATGGTAGAAGATCACGCCATTATCCTGGTTATTATTACGGTGATTATATTCCAGTGGATTATATTAATATTGGATCAATCCCAAATATTGCTGGTTTTTATGATAATTTGGAAGATGATGTAGATATTTATGAAGACGATATATATGATGACATGGAAATAGATAATGAAGAAGTAAATATCGAAGAATTACAAGATGTAAAAATAGAAAATATTAAAGAAGCAGATATAAATGAAAATGATGATATAAATACTTCAGACAATCAAGAAGATTCATCAAATACTTCTGAAGCTTCAAAGAAAAAAAATAAGAAAAATAAAAAGATGAAATCGAACCCTATTTATTTGGTCATCTTTTTATTAATTATATTAATTATTATATTGCTTTTCTTTATTGTAAAAAATAAGAAACGTGTTCGATTTTAAATAATTGAAAAAACCAATTTTTCATTTTTTCAATATATCGTAAACGGGATTGTGTTTCTTCTCCATAACATATATTTTTTACATATAATTTGTGAATACATTCATATGTATTTCCAACAATAATTTTTAAATAAATTAAATAAAAAAGGAATAAAGAGCAGGAGAAATAAATATCTTCATAACCACAAGTATTATTTTTAACTAACAAATAAGGAATTAATTTCGTTAATGTGAATAAAATCAAAAAGGTTATAATATAATAAATATTCACTTGATTATAAATCATACTACATAACATAATTAAGGAAACAATAATGGCAATATACAAAACGAGTTTAGGATTATAAGGAAATAAATTAAAGGAATATAAAAAAAACCAGATCATGATCCATGTCGTGAAAAATTTATCAATCTTAGACATACTATTATTATTATATATATTTATTTAATACGACTGAACTTGGTATAGAAAAAAAAATTTTTAACTGCATTTTTTTAAATGCACTAGAAAAAATAAATTTAAATTCTATTTTAATTCTAATTTAAAAATATATCTCTATTATATTATATAACATGCACGCGCTCTCTCTTTGTCTTTTAACTTTTTCCCTAACAGCTACTCTAGCTCGTTCAAATCTTATTGAACGATTTAATCAATGGAAAGATGAATTTCAGATCATTGTTCATGATGATGCTCATTACGATTCCATTTTCCATAAATGGATAGATAATGATAAATATATTGACCTTCATAATTCCAATAATGTGACTTATACTTTAGGTCATAACCAATTTTCCGGTATGGATTCCGAAGAATTCCGTTCTTACTTAGGATTCAGTGGATATGTTCCTATGAGCAATAATTTAAGAAGTTCATCTAACTCTATTCATTCTGTACCTTCTTCTGTCAACTGGGTCGAAAAAGGTGCTGTAACCCCTGTTAAAAACCAAGGACAGTGTGGTTCATGCTGGAGTTTTTCTACCACTGGAGCACTTGAAGGCGCTTACTATGTCAAAAATGGTAAATTACCATCTTTTTCTGAACAACAACTAGTCGATTGTGATAATTTTCAACATGGAGGGAAAGATCATGGATGCAATGGTGGATTAATGGATAATGCTTTTAATTGGATCAGTAAAAATGGTGGTTTATGTACAGAAGAAGAATATCCTTATATTTCCGGAACTACAAAGACAGCAGGATCTTGTCAAACTTCCTGTGCGTTAGTCGATGATAGTAAAATACATAGTCACGTTGATGTTCCAAAAAATTCAGATAGTAGTATGATGGAAGCTGTTGCTCAACAACCAGTAGCAGTTGCTATTGAAGCTGATCAAAAAGACTTTCAACTTTATCAATCCGGTGTATTTACTGGAAGTTGTGGTACTAAATTAGATCACGGTGTTCTTGTCGTAGGTTATGGAACAAGTAATGGTGAAGATTATTATTTAATTAAAAATTCATGGGGAACAACTTGGGGAGATAATGGATACATTTATATTGGTCGTGGAAGTCAATTTAATAATGGAAACGGTCAATGTGGTGTCTTAATGCAAGCAAGTTATCCAGTACTTTCATGAAAATATTTTATGTAATCAATAAGAATATTTATAATGAATAGTTCTTCTATTTAAAATTATCATTAAATAGAAGTATATGTTTAATTTTTATCTTTATGATTTTACTTTTTACTTTTTATTTTTTATTTATGAAATAGTTTTTTCCATCGATGTTTTAAATATTCCCAATTATTTACTCCACATTCATCTAATTTATGATTTTTTGAACTGAAATATGTTTTTAAACGGATAAATAAATAAGCTGTAATACCTGATAATATTGCTCCTAATAAAAATTCTTCTCCTTCTTGAGCAATAGCAGTAAAAAAAGTAATTATTAATATAATACCAATATTTTGAAGTTCAATCACATTAAGTGATAAAAAAATAACAATAATGAAACAAAAAATAATAAATAAAAATATATTGTCAATACTTGTATATTTTTTATAATATTTAATCAAAACTTTATAAAAATTATAAATATTTTTTTGTCCTGGTGGGAAAAAATAAGGTTGTATAAATAATCTATAAATAATTAATATACAAACAATAAAAATGAGTATATTGAGAATTAATAATTTTAGTTGATGATCACAAACTTCCGCTTTGATAACAATCGTCTGCTCTTTTGTATTTTTGGAAATTATTTCTTTTGAAATTTTTTTTTTCACAGTATCTTTAAGATTTACTTCTTCTTCCATAATGGTAGATTAGATTTATTTTTATAAAGAAAATAAACTACTAATTAAAAATCCATTGTTAGTAAACAGAGAATGGACGAAGCATTCCATCAAATTAAACAACAATCGAATCATCTAATTAAATACACAGGTGTGCAGAATTTACATGAAAATAGTGCAATTTCCAATAATTACTATATGGAGCATTTACAAATCTCATCTTTAAATAATATAAAAATGTATATTTATATTATTTTTATTTAATATGAAGACATTTATTTGATTGGTTTTACACTAAATAACCAATAGACAATGAATATACTGATGAGTGTTGTTGTAGGAGCAGCATAGATCAATATATCTTTTGCAATAATCGATTTATGAGTATCATAAACTGCTCCTTGCCATTGCCAAATAATATGCGCCAGTAATGGAAGTAGCGTCACCATTGAAATCAACAATGCTAACAAAATTCCTTTGTTTTGTCCACGTGCCAAGCCCAAAGATTGACGTAATGCGGGAATACGTAATAATACACCTATAGCAGCACTAATTAAAAAAATTGCTAAAACCGGATCGGTTGCACGTGACTTATTCAAAAAATTAGTCATTAATTGTGGTAAAAAAGCGCAAATTGTAATACCAATACTTATAATAGCTAAAGTACCTGCTGTTCTTTCATCTTTAGGTAAATAATTATGCATCAATAACGCAACAACAACAGTAAAAATAACCACCCCAATGAGAACATCAATGGTTGATTTGTTTAATTTGGGTGGATTTTTTTCAGTTTGATGTGAAGTAAAATTATCATCATAATTACTTTTCATTATTTATTATATAAAAAGATAATAAACTAGGTAAAAAATAGTCTAAATAAAAATTTAAAATTATTTTTTATTTCTGAGAAGATCCTTTAATTAACCATGAACTTGATTGAATTTTATCTCCAAATCCATCACATAATTCTATATTCCTTTCTTGACAAATAGGTCCCTCAGGAATTGTTAAATTATTTTGATCTCCGCCATTACAAAAATAATCAGGCTTTGGTTCAACTGTTCGCAATGTTTCACATACTGTGCGATCTTGATCAATAGATGGTATTACGTAATCAACACACTTTAATTCTTGGATAATTTTAATACGTTCAACCATTGGCATGAAGGCCTTTCCTTTTTTTAAAGTTGCTTGATGATCATTATTCACAATGACCATTAATTTTGTACCTATTTCTTTAGATAGTTTGAAATATTCTATATGACCCACATGAATTGGATCAAAATATCCACTTACACAAACTATTTTTTCTCGATGATTCATTTTAATATAATTTTTATATTATAATAAAATTTAAAAATGTACAAATTAAAATTAACAAATTAAAATTAACAAATTAAAATTAACAAATTAAAATTAACAAATTAAAATTAACAAATTAAAATTTAAAATAATGCTCTTAAATATGAATGACTGGAGTCAATTTATCATGGATGAAGATAATAATAATGAAAATTTAAATGATAAAAATGATGAATGTAAAAAAATATATTTCATTGATAAAAATTCTTATTTATATCAAAATGAAGATAAAAATTTACAAAAAAAAAGAATTCATCAAATTCTGAAATTGTATAAAAAAAGTAGACCTTATTCCATTGATCAAATATATTTACAACATTTATACGGAAATTTACTATTAAAAAATGATATTCAAGGACAATTAAATCAAGAAGAATATATTAAAGATTTATATGAATGCGTATATAAAAAAAAAATATTTAAATCTCAATTAGAAACAATTTTTTTAGGAAGAAAGTGTGTATCCATCTATCAAAAAATACAAAATAAAATAGGGTATTACCGTATTCCCAGAGTTTATCATCATCATTTTACTAAGAATGACGATCCTTATTCGATATTTATGAGAAACAATACAATTCATGGCTATATAAATCGTTTATATTGGAATGAAAAAAAAAAAGAAAATGAAGCTTTTGGGTTTATTACATATTATAAAAGTAATTTACCATTACAAATATAAATTTTATTTTTAGAGTAATAAAGTAAAAATCATATAGAATAATGTTTTTATAATATATTATTAATATATTATAAAATGAAAAGCAAAAAGAATGATTTACAAAAAGAGAAAAAAAGAATAATTATTATAGGTTGTGGATGGGCGGCATCTTCTTTTTTAAAACATTTAGATGCTGAGCCTATTTCTAAAAATTATGAAGTTATTGTAGTTTCACCATCAAATTTATTTTTATATACACCATTATTAATTAATAGTATTTTTAATTCGACCACATTAACATTACCAATATCTGAATTAAATTCTTTTCCTATTAAATATATCAATAATAAGGTTTCAGACATTGATTTTCAAAAAAATAAAATATTTTTAGAAAAAAAAGAGGGTGAATTAATATCATCAAATTTAGATTATGATTATTTAATATTAGCTCACGGGAGTATTGTAAATACTTTTCAAATAGATGGTATCAAAGAAAACTGTTATTTTATAAAAGAAGAAAAAGATTCTCTTAAAATAAAAGAAAAATTGAATTTATTATTTAATTCAGATAATAATGGTGACTATCCCAAGAATATTGCTGTAATTGGTACAAGCTTTGTTGGAGTAGAATTAATTGGTGAATTTATTGATAGAATTCATCAAGTAGATAAACAGAATCAAAAATATAAACTTTACGCAATTGATGGTTTAAAAGTTCCTTTAGCTGAATCTAACAGTTTTATTCAAAAATATATAGTAGATTTATGGAGAAAAAATAATGTAAATTTATATATGGATCAATTTGTGACAAAAGTAGATTCCGATCATATACATACAACTAAAAATAAAATACCTTATGATATTGCTTTTTGGTGCGGAGGTGTAAAAGCATCTTCCTTTACTCATAAAATTAATAATAATTTAGGTATTAAATATTTACCAGGTATAGCTGTAAACCAATATCTTCAAGTAAAAAATATTGATCAAAAAAATGTATATGCTATTGGTGACTGCAGTTTTACAAGGTTAGCTCCAACAGCACAAGTTGCATATCAAGAAGGAAAATATATTGCTTCTTTGTTTAATCATCATTTTGATTTAGATAAAATAAAACCTTTTCAATATAAGCATAAGGGCCAAATAGCAAATATTGGACAAAAAAAAGGAATTTATTTTTCAGGTAAAACATATTTTCACGGTAATTTAACAAAATATTTAAATAACTTTATACATATTTATAATGCAATTCATTACAAACAATCCATAATACTTGGAAAACATTTTATCGATCCCAGAAATAAACCATAACCATATATAAAGAAATAATAGTATTAATAGATAACTATTATTAATAGTATATTCTATTATTTTAGAATAATTATTTATATTTGTATAAAAATAGAATGAATACTGAAGTAGAATTTGATTCAGATTTTTTTGACAATGCTTCTATGCTTTGGAAACAAAATAAAAAATACTTAGGAAATGGGGTTTATGTTTATTTATGTGAAGGAGTCTTTAAAAATAAAAGATGCTGTTTACGAAAAGCATGTAAAGAATCATTAATGGATATATGGGCACCTCAGCGTTTATGTAAACTACATTATCAAAGTTATCAAAAAGATTTAATAAATAATAAAAAAATACAAGAAAATAATGAAAAAAAAGAAAATAAAGAAAATAAAGAAAATAATTTAGCAAATTTTCAACATAAAAAGGGTAGAACAAATGTGAAAATAAATACTCATTATGAATTACGAAGAAAAAATAAGAAAAGAAAACTCGATGATTTATATGATTTTGATAATAAATAGAATATAAATATTATTTATTCAATTTTCATTTATATAAAAATCGGCGTTTTAAATGTGCAAAGGTTTAAAATATAATTAAAAAATAATTTATACATTATAGTTATTTTGATTATACATTATAATTATTTTGATTATTCAAATATATAAAAACGAATTTAATATAAATTAATTATATATATTAANTTAATATGAAATCATTATTTATTTTTCGAAGAGATTTTCGATTAGAAGATAATACTGGATTACTTCAATGTATTCAAGATTCTTCGGAAGTATTTTTAGTATTTATTTTTACACCTGATCAAGTATCTAAAAATGATTACTTTTCATCAAATGCCTTTCAATTTTTAATCGAATCATTGGAATGTTTAGAAAAAGAAATTGATAAATATAGTGGAAAATTACACTATTATTATGGAAGCAATGTTTCTGTATTAGAACAAATTAAAAAGATGTATTCTTATGAAAAAGTATATAGCAATCAGGATTTTACACCTTATGCTCTTCATCGTGATGAAGAAATGAAAAAATATTTGGAAAAAAATAATCAAGAACTAATATTAGTAGAAGATTATTTACTTGCTCCTATGGGAACTTTTTGTAAAAAAGATGGTAATCCTTATCAGAAATATACCCCTTTTTGGAAAAATAGTTGGAATTTTACAATTCGTCAAGTAAATCATGATTCTCCTTGGAATAAAAAGAAAAGTCTATTTGTATCTAAGAATCATTCTTCGATCAAGTTAAAAGATATGCTGATCTATTATTCAATCAATGAACAAAATATGGTAAAAGGAGGACGAAATAAAGCATTAAAAATACTAGATCATATTCAAACATTTAAAAATTATGAAGAATTTCGTAATGATTTGACTTATGAAACGACGCACTTATCATCTTATATAAAATATGGAAATGTTTCCATACGTGAAGTTTATCATTTATTCTCTAAAAAATTTGGAAAAAAATGCACCTTAAATTCTCAATTGGTATGGCGCGAGTTTTATTTTTACATTGGATTTTACTTTCCAAGAGTATTAAAAGGAAAAAGTTTAAAAGAAAAATATGATGATATTAAATGGGAAAATAATAAAAAATATATTGAAGCTTGGAAAAAAGGGCAAACTGGATATCCAGTAGTAGATGCTGCTATGAGACAATTAAATTCAATAGGTTTTATGCATAATCGAGGACGATTGATTACGAGTGCTGTCTTAATTAAAATATTAAAATGTGACTGGAGAATTGGTGAAAAATATTTTGCTCAGCAATTAATTGATTATGATCCACTGGTAAATAACGGAAACTGGCAATGGTCAAGTGGGAGTGGTGCCGATTCTCAGCCCTATTTTCGTATATTTAATCCATGGACACAAAGTAAAAAATTTGATCCAGATTGTGTCTATATTAAACAATGGGTACCCGAATTAAAAGATGTTCCGTCTAAACAAATTCATGAATGGTATAAATATTGTGGTGATTATCCTACATTATCTTATCCAAATCCTATTAATAATTACGAAGAAGCACGAGAAGAAATTAAAGAAATTTATAAAAAAGGTATTTATGATGATTGATATTTTCTTTATTATGATTCATCTTGGTTAGAATTAGGATCATTTTCTTGGTTAGAATCTATAATATTAAAAATATTTTCGTATAAATGGCTTGGAAAAGGATAATTATCTTGATTATGTGATTGCGTCTCCTCATTTTGAACGGGTGAAGGATTTGATTCTTGTCGTGATCTAGCACGTCCAAATTCACGAATATCATAACGGCATACAGGACACTTCGTATTTTCTAAGAACCAATTATCCAATTCATTTTTTGAAAATAAATGACCACAATGTTTTATGCGATAAACAATATCATTTGATTGAAATGATCGTAAAGTTATTGGACAAGATGTATTTATTGGATTTTCCATATCTTGATAAGAACCTAATTCCGTGGCTAATGTTATTTGTTCACGCGAAGGACGAACAATGACAGGATTTAAAAAATCAGATTCATATTGATTAAAAAAATGATATGGTTGAAATTGTTGAATACGAATGGGAGATGATGAAACAAAAGGATTTCGTGATGCTCGAGTCCGTCGGTAATTATTTCTATAAATATTTGAGAAAGGAGTATGTAGTTGTGTATTTGTATTTTGCTGGTCAAATAAAGAAGAAAGATAATTTAAATTATGCAGTATTTCTAAATAAGAATTATGAGAATGATAATTATTACGTTGTTGATGTTGATGTTGATGTTGATGTTCTTGTTGTGAATTCATTTGGTTCAAAAAATTAGATAGTAATATATCATGTATTGAGTGATTTAATTGTCGTTGTTCTCTATTTTGCTGTATTTGATGAAAACGTTGATCTAATGATGGTGAATTAGGTACGTTATTTTCATTTGTTAATCGGTTAAATATTTCTTCTTCTAATAATTTTCCAAGAATTTCTTCATTACTTTTCATTAAAGATAAAATAGAATTAATTTGATTATTCGTATTTGATACATTTTCTAAATAAGAATCAATAAGTCGAGTTCTCCGATTTGACCTTCTTGATGTAGTAGAAGAAGTTTCAGAAGTGGACATATACTTTAGGATTCTATTTTTATATTCTTTAAAATATAATTTATCTTTATAATTTTTTATAAAAATTATTCATTTTTATAATAATTTTTATTTGGATGTGTAAATTTTTTTTGTCATTAGATACTATGAGTATAATTCAAACAATAAAATTATATTATGGAAATTATATTAAAGAAAATAAATTTTATATTTATTCCTATTTTATTGCCTTAATTATATTTTCTATCGTAGAAACTTTTGGTATTTCTTATTTATTGAATAAAATTACACCTTCTAAAAAAGATATTAAATATTTTTATTATTTAATTATTTATTTTATTATTATTATTATTGTAAATCACATCATTAATACACTTACCAATTATATATCTTCAGATGCTACCGAAAATTCTCGTACATATTTTTTCCAAGCCATTATTAATAAATATTCATCTTCCTATAAAGATATTAAAATTGGCGATGTAATTAATCGAATTATGAATTCCACATTAGAAATGAAATTTTTTCTTTTGGAATTAGGAACACAAACAATTCCTCAAATTATTGTAATGTTTTCGATTGTAGGAATTATATTTTTTTGTATAAATAAAGGACTAGCATTAGTATTATTTATTTGTTTAATAGTATCATTTTTAGTAATTTATTGGAAAGGAAATAAAATTATCCAATTGAAAGCAAAGCAAGAAGAGCAATTTTATGAGGTTATGGATGATTTAACAAATAAATACAATAATTTACTCAATACCTACATTAATAATGAAAATGAAAATGAAAAATTAAAAATTAAAATTAAACAAGAAACTTACGGAAAAATATGTAAGCAAGCTCAATATGAAAATTTATGCTTATCTACGTNTTTATATAGTATTTTAGCACTTTCCATTATTATCTGCATGTATATGTATATTCATGGTAAAATATTTAATTCTAAGCTTCTTTTCATAGTCATTATTTATTTTATTATATACTTTATGACATTTTTCAAAGTTTTACGTATGGTATTATCTTGTTATGGTGTTTCTTTAGGAAGCTTTAATTTTTTAAAAGAATTAATTTCTCATCAAGAAAAACAAAAATATAATCAAATTCAATCCGGATCAATTCGTATTGTGAATTTATCTTTTGGATACAATCAAAAGAAAATTTTAAAAGACGTTAATTTAATAATCAAAAATAAAGAAAAAGTTGCTCTAATTGGAAAATCAGGTTCTGGAAAAACAACTTTATCTAAATTATTAATTAATCTTCATCCTTATGAAGGAAATATTTTCATTGATAATAAAAATATAAAACAAATAAATAATACCACATTACGTAATAATATTATTTATATTAATCAACGAACTGTATTATTTGAGAAATCAGTCTTAGAAAATATGATGTATGGAAATAATTATTCAAAGAATGATGTGATTCATTTTTTAAATAAATATGACTTAAAATCTATCTTTGATAATTTACCGAATGATATTTATGAAACTGTACGTGTAAATGGTGGTAATTTATCTATGGGTATGCAGAAAATTATTATATTAGTGCGTGGTATTTTGAAATCAAGAAATGCTCATATATTAATTATTGATGAACCATTGGCTAGCTTAGATCAGAAAACAATCGTTAAAGTATTACGTATGATTAAAAATGAATGTAAATCAAAAACATTATTAATTATTACACATGATAAAGAAATTTATCCTATTGTGGATCGAATTGTGGATTTAAATGATATCAATCATAAATAATTATAATTAAAATAATAATTATAATAATAACGATAATAATTATAACGATAATAAAAAATTACTATTTTAAAATTAATTTATTTTAAAATATTGCATAACAATATGGATATTTTTCTTTTATTTCCCACGCAATTATTTAAATCATGGAAATTATTAAAAAATAAGCATGTCTATTTAATAGAAGATCCGATCTTTTTTACTGATTATAAATATCACAAGTTAAAACTAGCATATCACCGTGCAACAATGAAATATTATTATCAATATTTAAAAAAGAAGAATATTAAGGTAGATTATATTGATTTTCAAGATGTATCATCAAAATTTTATCAAAAATTAGCATCCCAACAAATTTATTCTATAAGCTTATCTAAAATTAATAGTAATCATAAAATAGAAATTTATCAAACAGTTGATCATAAATTACAAAAACAATTAGATTTTTATTTTAAAAAATGTAATTTTATAATACATGATAGTCCAAATTTTTTAGTTTCTTTGGATTTTATTCGAAATAATAAAGATAAATTTTATAAAAATGGCTCATATAGTCATGCGGAATTTTATAAATTACAACGAAAACGCCTGAATATTTTGATTAATGAAAGTGGAGAGCCAGAAGGTGGTAAATGGACATTTGATGAGGAAAATCGAGAAAAAATTCCTGAAAATGAATCTATACCCAAAATGATTCAATTAACACCAAATAAAGAAATTATAAAAATCAAAGAAGAAGCAAAAGAGTATGTATTGACACATTTTCCTAAAAATTACGGATCATTGGAGAACTTTACTTATCCAATTACTCATCAAGAAACAAAAACGTGGCTGCACTATTTTTGTACCCAAAAATTTAAGAAATTTGGGGTTTATGAAGACGCAGAAACAATGCGAGATCCTTATTTATTTCACAGTGTATTAAGTCCAATGATGAATATTGGCTTAATAACGGATAAAGAAGTATTAAATTATGTAAAAAAATATGAGAAAAAAGTTCCTATTTCATCGTATGAAGGTTTTATTCGTCAAATCATCGGATGGCGTAATTATGTATTAACTATTTATTTAGAAGAAAAACCCAATTCATTAAATAAAAATTTTATGAATCATACCAATAAAATGAAAGAAGCTTATACTTGGTCTAAAAAAGAAACAGGTATCCTTCCATTTGATTATATTATTCAAAAAATAAATGATCATGCTTATGCACATCATATTGAAAGACTCATGTATGTAGGTAATTTATTATTTTTATTACAGATTCATCCGAAATATGTATTTCGATACTTTATGGAATGGACAATTGATGCATATGACTGGGTAATGGTACCTAATGTATATTGTATGTCTCAATATGCTGACGGTGGATTAATGATGAAGAAACCTTATTTTTCATCATATAATTATATATTAAAAATGAGTGATTATAAAAAAGAGGAATGGTGCAACGATTGGTATTATTTATATTATAATTTAATTAATAAGCATAAAAATTATTTTAAAAAAATATATGGTACTTCCCAATTAGTAAAACATTGGGAAAATAAATCAAAAAAAGAACAAGATGAAATTAAGAAAAATGCGAAAAAAATTATAAAAAAATTATGTGTTTAATTGATTGTAAATATTATTTATATTTTATTTTATTTTTATTTTTTATTTTTATTTTATTTTAATTTTTATTTTAATTTTTATTTTATTTTAATTTTTATTTTATTTTAATTTTTATTTTATTTTATTTTTATTTTTATTTTCGTACTAAAATATATATGGTAGTAATTGCCATTAATAAAATTAAAATAAAAATTACGGAC
>JGI10211J14876_10000921_pt1 | contig 12812 bp, 9 predicted proteins | sample Etolagsediment_FD_14876 | JGI IMG/M metagenome (IMG submission 14876)
AATTACGTTATACTATACGCATTCAAAATTAACTCAACCAATTCTAGAATTTATTATGACTGAACCTACCAAAACAGACCAAACTGAAGACAACCAATCTTCAAACATCACTCGCCGAATCAAAAGCTTTGTATTACGACAAGGTCGTTTATCTGCTGCTCAGCAAAACGCTATTGATACCCAATGGCCTAAGTTTGGCCTAACCGTTAGTGATGAATTGCTTGATTTAACTGAGCTGTTCGGTCGTGATGCACCAACCATTGTTGAAATTGGCTTTGGTATGGGAAAAAGCTTGGCAGAAATGGCTGAAGCCAATCCGCAGCAGAATTATATTGGTATTGAAGTTCACCGCCCTGGAATTGGTGCATTACTGAAATTGGTTGAAGAAAAAGGTTTAACCAATGTTCGTGTTTATAACCACGATGCTATTGAAGTGTTGGAAAAATGTATTCCTAAAGATGCTTTAGCTGGTGTTTATTTATTCTTCCCTGATCCATGGCATAAAAAACGTCACAATAAACGTCGAATTGTACAACCAGGTTTTGTGAGCACAATCGCATCACATTTAAAACCTGGTGGACAATTCCACATGGCTACTGACTGGGAAGATTATGCATTACATATGATGGAAGTAATGAACGAAGCTGACAACTACGTTAACATCAGTGGCAAGGGTCAGTACACGCCTAGACCTGAGTATCGTCCCCTGACCAAGTTTGAAGCTCGTGGCCATAGTTTAGGCCATGGTGTTTGGGACTTGATTTTTGAACGAGTATAAACCTTAATACATTCTTTTATCAGCAAACTTTAATGAGTCGTTTTACCCTAAAACGCTTACTGAAGTAGGCTTTCCAAAGCTCCCAAAACTGGTGATTGTTGAATCAGTTTTGGACTTAAATCCGCCATATTTACCGACCAATTAGGTTGATTCAAATCTCCCTCATACTTCAATGGTATCGCTACCCCTTTTAAGTCTGCTAATAGTTCAGATGGCTTTTCAATACTCACTAACAAATTGCCCGCAACCTGTTGAGTCGCTAAATCCAAAGTTCCGTTGCCAGTAGCGTTAAAACGTTCACTTTGAGCCTGCATTCTTTTTGGGATAAAAACTCCATCAATAATACGACCGTTTACTTGTACATTTTTGAAACCGGTATAAATTTCAGCACTCTTATTCAAGGTCAATTGCCCTACTAATAACTGATTCACATCCAATCCATAAACTTTCAGATTAGCAATATCTGCATTCAACGAACCTTGTAAATTAGCTATCCATTGCTGCGAATTAATACCCGTCGTTTGCATAGCAAAATGACTATCTAAAACGCCAGATAATTTTGTCGAATCACTTTCCGCAAGATTATCTAAAGCAAGGTTTTTAGTTTGGCCCTTCCACAAAAAATCGTATTTATTGGTCGTTAATTCAGCAATTAATTTAGACTGTAACTGCCCATTTTTAAACACTAAATCTAATGGCGCCAATACCAATTTCCCCTGCTCTGCTGACAACTCAACATCTACTTGCTTCACAGNAAGATGCATTATTTTAGAATCAATTAACTGCAATTTACCTTCCGCCGTTAAAGACTCTATTGCTGACAAAGGAATAGGATAATAAGTATTTGATGAAGCGTCTTTAAGTTCTGTTGGCACTTTAGCCAAATACGCTTCAGTATCAAAATTGTTTACCACTAAATCAAATTCAAGTGGTAGAAGACTATTCAATGGCAGATTTAAACTTCCGGAAACTTTAGCCTCATCAAGCTTCGCATCAATTTGCTGTAACTTTAGAACCTTACCATCCCAACGCCAATCAAACTTTCCAGCAGCATCCGTTAACGACTTTGGATTTACCATTTCTGGTGCAGGTAATCCCAGGTGCTCAATCCATTTTTTAAGATTGATTTTGCTCGCTTCAAAAACCCCTTCAAATATAGGATTGGCGCCAAACTCACCCTGAAAACTTGTCAAAACCTCAGCTTCTAAACCTGCCAACTGAGCCTCTTTGATATAAATTTGCTGATGAGTAAAGTCCACCATTAAGTTTTGACCCGCTGTGGTCAAACGTATGTCTGGCTTATTTAACTCTTTAGGTAGTTGTAAACGAAATACCCCGTGCCAATTGGTTAAGTGCAATTGCGTGTAGTGATTTGCTAATAATAACTTTCCGTTAATTTGAAAGTCGAATGTTCGTGGCGATTGACTGTGTTCATAGATAAAATCACTATTGATTTTAAAAGGTTGGTTTGGCAAAACATCAAAGGCTAAAAGGTTGGCTTTTTTTAAGCTAACGGTAAAATCTTGTACCTTGTGAGTGTAATCTAGTTGGGCATTTTTAATAACTAGACTTTCTAATGACCAACCCTTATTGATTGTGGCAATCGGTACACTTTTGGCAGGTGAATCACTAACCACTTTTTTAAAGTGCGCATCTGCATCCCCATTATTCACCGATGCATAACGCAATTTAGCCATTTTTTCAGCTGGAAAAAACCCTGCCAACATAGGAATGTCTTCCCAGTTATTTTTATCCACTTGCTGAATGAAATGAAACTTAGGTTCAATAAGTTCCAAGCTCATTACCTTAAGCGTTCGCTCCAAAAACAGTTGTTTTAAAGAAAGTTCAATTTGCGCCTCTTTCATGGTCATCAAATTATCACTCTCAAAACCTTCTGCATTTTTCAATGTCATATTGCTCAAGTGAAACATAAAGGGTAAAACAGAAACCTTTACCTCTCCCTCAATTCTAAAGTCGCGGTGGGTTAACTTTGAGACTTCCTTTTCTATCTGCGGCTTATACTGGTTAAAGTCAATTAGACTTACCGCCCCCGCAAATCCCAAGAAAATCAAAATTGGAATAATCGCAAGAATTAAACTTGCTCGTTTGGTCCACTTTAAGGTTGTCTGAGTCACTTCTATTTATACTCTTTTAAATTCTAATATTGCGTAAGGGTAAATATTATAAATATTTAGTTAAGACTTGTTATTAATCAGTAGTCGTCAGCAAATTCATCTAAAAAATGCGTTCTATCTGACTCACCATCCATATCCTTGATTAGCAACAATTCCATTTCTGGAGCTGTTAATGGCTCTCCAAAATAGGGACCTTGCATCACATTACATTGATGACTACTCAAAAACGCTTGCTGTTCTGCCGTTGTCACACCATAGGCAATAACTTGCTTATTCAACGTTAAACCCATTTGAATCAATGCAATTGCCATAGATTCCATCGAGCGTTTATGGGTAATTTCTGTGACAAACATTGAACTTAAGTGCAAACGATCAATCGGCCAATCATGTAATCTTAACGGTGATAAATTTCCTGAACCAAAACTTTGCACGGCTACTTCCACACCAAGTTTGGAAAGCGCTTTGAGCTGTTTTTCAACGGGAAAACGTTGCACGTTTAAGCAGGTATCATTTAAGCTTAAAACGAGATTTTCGGGTGTCAACTCATGAGACTCTAGCATTTCAGCTAACCAATCCGCAAAAGTCTTTTGATGAAAATGACTTGGTCTAACTGGCGTTACCAAAGCGATATTAAGCTCATTCTTATCCAGACGTTGAATAAACTCTAAACCCTCTTCTATCATCCATTCACTTAACTGTATGGCGACTTGAGATTCATCTGCAATTGAAAAAACTTCTGCATAATCTAACGAATTTAGGGCTGGAGAGTTCTCTAAGTTTAAAATAGCCTCTATAGCAACAATTTCTTGTTGCTTACACTCATATATCGGCTGAAAATCTAAACTTAAGCTTCCCTCTTTTAAAGCTTTACGAATCGCAAACTGTTTATTTCGACGAAATTCAATTTGACGAATCATTTCAGGTTGATAAAACACCACCTGATTTCGACCTGAATGCTTAGCCCGATACATCGCTAAATCTGCAAACTTTAATAGCTCATTTAAACTTTTACTGTCTTGAGGGTAGCTCGCTACGCCAATAGAAGCGCCAATTTCCACTTCCGCCTCTTTTAAAGCTATCGGCTGAGAAATAACATCTACGATACGATTGGCTATTTCTTCTACTTGAATAATTGACTCTAATCCTTGCAACAGTACAACAAATTCATCACCACCCATTCGCCCGGGAATATTCAGACTGTCGGGGTTATTTAAATTGACTGAAACATCATTTAAGACGAATTTAATCGATTCTGAAACTAATTGTAATAGCTCATCACCCGCATCGTGACCTAATGAATCATTTACCCACTTAAAACGGTCTAAATCGATAAACAGCACGGCTTTGTTGGCACCGTTTTTATTCAATGTCTCATCAGCCATCGCTAACCAGCCTGCACGATTAGGCATTTGGGTTAGGCTATCTAAAAAATTTTTATTGTTATCTTCTGGCATAATAATGACTTTAAATCGTTCCATTTTTATATCTGCTTATTTTACCTAGAAAANAGGTAAAGTCAGCCACCTTAAATTTTCACATTCCTGTGACAAACAACACTGCTATTCGTTTAAAAAGGCACTTACAACATTGTTTAAATATTGCTGTCCTTTAGGCGTTAACTGCAACCAATTATGTTCGCTCACAGTGATTAACTCTTGATTGATTAAAGACTCTAATATAGGCTTAATAATGGCTTGCTCTAAACCCGTTCTTAGCTGAAACAAACTCAAATCGAACCCTTGTTGCAGTCGTAAGGCGTTGAGCATAAATTCAAAAATAGCATCTTCATTATCTAGCCAATGCGTTCTACCCGCATTTACTTGCTTCATCGCTTCCACATACCCCCCAGGAGAAGCGGGCATTTGAGTTCTAAAAATGCGGCCCTCAGGTGCCATTGTAATTTTACCGTGTGCGCCTGCTCCTAAACCGATGTAATCGCCAAACTGCCAGTAATTCAAATTATGTAAACACTGATTACCTTTCTGGGCATAAGCAGAAACCTCATAGTGTTCATAACCTGCTTGTGCAATGCGTTGCTGACACGCCTGTTGAAATGACCAGGCCTGGTCATCATTGGGTAAAACTGGAGGGTTCTTATAAAAAGGCGTATTTGGTTCTAGAGTTAATTGATAATGCGACAAATGAGGTGGCTCATAACTCAATGCTTGATCAACATCAGCAATCGCTTGTTCCAGAGTTTGATTCGGTAACGCAAACATCAAGTCCAAATTAAAATTACTAAATCCAGCTGACTTAGCCGCTTCAATCGCTTTATGGGCTTCATCAGAAGAATGAATGCGACCTAAAGCAGCTAGTTTTTCATCATCAAAACTTTGAATCCCCATAGACAAACGGTTTACACCAGCTTGATAAAAGCCCGCAAACTTTTCAAAATCTACCGTGCCAGGGTTGGCTTCTAATGTAATCTCTATTCCTGGCGCGAAACCTAGCAAAGCTCTGGCTTGCGACAAAAAACGGTTTAATCCTTCTTCTGAAATTAAACTTGGAGTCCCTCCGCCAAAAAAAATTGATTTAATGGGTCTCCCCCAAATCTGCGGAAGTATGCGCTCTAACTGTGTAATTAACGCATTGATATAAACAGCCTCGTCGATATCTGCTTTTAAGGTATGTGAATTAAAGTCACAATATGGACACTTTTGCACACACCAAGGGTAATGCACATACAAGCTGAGAGGCAGAGGTTGAGTAAAATTCACAGATTTATCCAAAGTTAAAGTTCAGTGGGATGACCAAATTAGGTCAGCTATTTTACCGCTTTTAAATCATTAAATAAGCCCTATTTAAAAACATTCATAACATTCTCTAGTTCATAGATAACAAATTTAAATCATTGTTTTTATTGAAAATAAAACGACATTAAGACATGCTTATATCTCAATAAAAAGGGAATTAACATGTTTATTAAACGCACTATGACCTTAAAACTTATCGGTATCAGTTTGTTTGGACTCTCTCTTACAAGCCACGCCTCAGAACAGACTAATCGTGCCATTCTACTTACCTCTATTGAAGGAAGTTATACCGTAGCCAACCCAAAACCTGTAAAACTATTAATAACTACCGGTGCCGCAAAAGATTGCATTGCAGAGGGAAACGCCTACCTCAATAAAAAACGTTTACGCTATGAGTTTAATTTAGCCCCAATAAACTGCATCAAAAATGGTCAAATAATCCCCGTTGGTAATATAGTCCGTGGCCAACACAATATTAAAGGCACTATGGCAAACAGCGGTATGGGACGAGATTACTTAGTATCCAATAAAGGCGTTACCGTTTCTTTGACTCACAATTAACAACGAACGAAGTGATGTCTATCCAAATAAACCCGTAAATAGATGATTAACTCCAAAGATTGATTTTGCATATGTTTTAAAAAACCACTCTGTGTTAACTTGAAAGTAGGGTTTATTCCATAACATGGAGAGTTATTTATGACACTTATTCAATCATTTGGTGCAGCGGAAACCGTTACAGGTTCTTGCCACTTATTACAGATTAAGCAAGGGCCAAAAATTTTAATTGATTGCGGCATGTTTCAAGGACATACAGAACATAGCTCTAGAGATCCTTTTGGCTTTGACCCTCAAGATATCGATGTTCTATTGATTACCCATGCGCACCTTGATCATGTGGGTCGTATTCCTAAATTAGTGAATGAAGGTTTTGATGGCAAAATCATCGCTACTCGTGCCACTATGGAGCTTGCCGAAGTCGTGCTACTTGATAGCGCTAAAATTGCCGAAGAAGACTATAAAACATCCTTAAAAAAAGCGCGTAGACGTGGTGAAGAAGAAAACGTTAAAGAGCCTATTTATACGATAGATGATGCCAAGTCTGTCTTTGACTTAACTATTCAGTACGCTGACTACGATCAAGTCATCAACCTCTCTCCCGATGTTCAAGCAACTTTTAGAAATGCAGGGCACATTTTAGGTTCTTCAACCATTCAAGTTGACTTCTCTGAAGCGGGAGAACAAAAGTCCGTTGTCTTTAGTGGAGACTTAGGTAACCGCATAGATATGGTTATGCCGGCACCAGAAAAAGTGAGCCATGCGAATGCGCTCTATTTAGAGTCGACCTATGGTGATAGAAATCACCGCTCTTTAGAAGCCAGTGTTGACGAATTTAAAACGGTAGTAAAGCAAACATTAGAAAATCAAGGCAATGTCATCATTCCCTCTTTTGCAATTGAACGTACTCAAGAGGTTCTAGTTCTTCTTAAAAAGATGTATTACAACAATGAGCTCCCAAACTGCAAAATATTTCTTGATTCACCTATGGCCATAAAAGCCACCAAGATTTACAACCAATATCATCATCTGCTTAATGCCGAGGCAAAAGACCTATATCAAAGGGATGGTTCTGTATTTGACTTTCCTTATCTTGAATACAGCATTACAGGTGAAGACTCAATGCGCATTAATGATGAAGACAGCGGCTGTATTATTATTGCTGGTAGCGGCATGTGTAATGGGGGACGTATTCTGCATCACTTTAAACATCGATTATGGAACCCACGCAATAGTGTACTTTTTGTAGGTTATCAAGTTGTGGGTACCCTTGGGCGAATGCTGGTCGATGGGGCTGAAGAGATTCGTATCTATCGTGAAAAAATTAAAGTTGGAGCCAATATTCATATGATTAACGGTTTTTCTGCTCATGCTGATCAATCTGAGATGCTTAATTGGATGGGTGGTTTTAGCACATTAGATAAAGTGTTCTTAATTCACGGAGAGCGTGATAAACAGGAAGTGTTTAAACAGGCAATAGAAGACAAACTAAATAAAACCGTACACATTGTTGAGTACGCAGAAGAGGTTTGGATTTAACTCTCAACTTCAATCTACCAGGCATGATGTATTTATTTCTCTGAAACAACCAGGCCTGGTAACTTTAAAATTAACGCCTTAGAAAACATAATGCGTTTTTAAATAGCTAAGCACCACGTCTTAACTGCATAACCAATGAGTTTAGAGCTTGAGCGCGATGACTAACCTGGTTTTTTTGAGCTTTAGGTAACTCTGCGGCTGACTGATTGAACTCTTCTACCCAAAAAATTGGGTCATAACCAAAACCACCGTTACCACGTTTTTCCGTTAATATTTGACCATACCAACGCCCCAAACCTATTACCGGTATTGGGTCATTTGCATGCTCTACATACACCATAGCGCAATAATAACTTGCTTGACGTTGCTCTTCTGGTAAGCCTTCCAATTCAGCTAATAGCTTTTGTAAATTGGTTTCATCATTGGTAGCATCACCATAAATATCTTGAGAATAGCGAGCCGAATAAATTCCTGGTCGTCCTTGTAGAGCAGAGACCTCAAGGCCTGAATCATCAGCAATGGCAGGTAAACCAGTTTTTTCAGAAGCATAACGCGCTTTTAAAATTGCATTTTCAATAAATGTTAAGCCCGTTTCATCTGCTTCAGAATCAAAAAAATTAGACTGCGACTTTACCTCCCAACCATGGGGTTCCAAGATATCTGTCATTTCACGTAACTTACCTGCGTTACCAGTAGCTAAGACAACCGTTTGCACCATGTAGTTTCCTTTTTAGATGAACCTTGTTAAATTAACATTATAAACGATGGTTACTACTTTAGAGCTTCACTATTTATACTCAAGGATACTCCATGTCTAAACCCGCTAACACGTCTAAAACGTTTGCAGTTAAAAGCATGACCGCTTTTGCCCGTATACAAGAAAACAGTTCTTTTGGGCGATATAGTTGGGAGGTTCGTTCAGTCAACCAGCGATACTTAGAAATTAATACACGCTTACCAGACACTTATCGACACCTTGAACCCGCCATTCGTGAACTCCTTAAAAAGCGAATTGCTCGCGGAAAAGTCGATATCAGTTTGAGCTATGAAAACAGCCGTAACCAAAACTCTATGCAAGTGAATATAAAATTACTTGAATCGCTCAATACTGCAATTAATCAAGTTCAACAAACCATTCAGCAGGTCAGTAAAGTTAACCCGCTAGAAGCCCTTAAATGGCCAGGTATTCTTCAAGAAAGTGCAAGCTGTATAGATCAAGAAAAAATTGATAACGAACTTTTAAAAAGCCTGCAGACAACCCTAAATCTTTTTACTGAACACCGTATTAGAGAAGGTCAAGCATTAGCGCAACTCATCCATGCACGTTGCGACACGATAGCTCAACAAGTAAAGTTGCTAGAGCCTGAGTTACCAACAATACTAGAGAAGCACACTCAAAAACTGAAACATCGCATAAAGTCACTAACAGATAATATGGATGATGACCGCTTTCATCAAGAGGTTGCGGTATTAGCGCAAAAAATGGATGTCAGTGAAGAAATAGACCGCTTAAAAACTCACTTAAATGAGGTTGCACACACCCTATCCGGAAAATCAGCCATACCAAATCATCCCAATCCTATTGGAAGAAGACTCGATTTTTTAATGCAAGAATTAAACCGCGAAGCTAACACCCTTGGATCCAAAGCAATTGATACAAAAATTGCCCAAACCAGTGTTGAATTAAAAGTTCTTATTGAGCAAATGCGAGAACAGGTTCAGAATATTGAATAAGATCATAAAACAAGCCTATACCCTCATAACTTTACCCAAATAAAGTTCTCATGAAAAACTTGATGCAAATCAACCTTATCCAAGTAAATACATTGAATTTCATTAACAATCTAAGTATAGTTCGATATGTTATAAAACAAAAAACTTTTAGCTGAGGCATTAAATCATGAATAACTTTGTAAATATGTTACTTGTTATCGTTGTTACAGTGGTGATTCCACTAGCAGTATTATTAGGCATTTGGGCAGACATTCTGCCACAGTCACTACAGGTTGCAATTGGTCTTGCAGGTGTTGTATTGGCGGCAGTAGCAATTGTTGCTGGTAACCTATACCTAATGTGGAGCGACATCAAAACAGGTCGTTACAGCAAATAATCTAGCTTTTAGAGAGTTTGTATTAAAAACCCAGCAATGCTGGGTTTTTTTGTTTTAAAGCATTACAAATAGCCATCTAAAAAACCTCTTAATTACCTTGTCCAATTTCTACGTAAAAACGCTATAATATCTTACCATTTTGTATCAAATTAACGTGATATCCATTTCCACTCTAAATTGCATGTGTTTTAATGAATCAATCTAGAGCAAGGATACTAGGCAGAGCCAATTCATGAGTGAAGTAGAAAACCCTAAAATTCAAGTGAACAATGATGAAGCTGTTGAAGAAAATGCTTCACAAGCTTCTGAACCGAATAAATCACCCAAGCCTCGTAAAAGAAAAAGACGTTTTCTATTATGGTTCTTTGCCATTAACTTTATCTCTGCTTCAATTTTAGTCGCGGCTGCGGCAACCTATTATTACTTAACCATCTACCCTACTCTGCCTGATACAGCAGAACTTAAAGAAGTAAGCTACCAAGTTCCACTTAGAATTGTGACTCAAGATGACAAACTTTTGAGTGAAATTGGTACTAAAAAACGCCTGCCGTTAGACTATTCAGAAATTCCTGAACGCATGACTCAAGCAATTATCTCATCTGAAGATGAACGCTTCTTTGAGCATGGCGGTGTTGATTACAAAGGATTAGCTCGTGCTGTTTTTGAACTAGTAACCACAGGACAGAAAAAATCAGGTGGTTCAACCATTACCATGCAGGTAGCACGTAACTTCTATTTAAGTAAAGAAAAAACCTATTTACGTAAGTTCAACGAGATTATTCTTTCATACAAAATCGAAAATGACCTCAGCAAAGAAGAGATACTTGCGCTTTACCTGAACAAGATATTTCTAGGTTATCGCTCTTATGGCGTTGCTGCCGCCGCTCAAACTTATTATGGCCGCCCTATCGCGGAACTTACTTTAGATGAATACGCAATGATTGCCGGATTACCTAAAGCGCCTTCTGCATACAATCCTATCGCCAACCCGAGCCGTGCAAAATTGCGTCGTAACTATGTATTGCGTCGCATGAATGATCTTAACTTCATTACAGAAGAAGAGATGCTAGCCGCGCAAGCTGTTGAAGTTCATGCCGATAGATATGCCGCCATTATTGATATTGAAGCNGANTACGTTGCGGAAATGGCGCGTGCATTTGCGTTAGAAAAGTTTGGTGAAGAAGCCTTACAAAATGGTCTAACGATTGTTACAACGGTTGACAGCAAACTTCAGGCTCAAGCTAACCAAGCGGTAAGACATGGTTTACAACGTTATGAACGCCGTCACGGTTATAGAGGAGCTATTACTAACCTCAACCTAGATAGCTTTGAAGATGAAAAAGACCTATTAACTCAACTTAAAGAGACATCAAATTTTGGTGATTTATCAGTTGGAATCGTCACTGAATTTGCTAAACAAGATACTCAAGTATTAATGGAAACGGGTGAAAGAATCAGTATTCCGTTTACAACCATGACATGGGCAGCACCATACAAAAGTGTGAACCATAAAGGANAAGACCCTAAAANACCGCAAGATGTACTTAAAATTGGCGATGTCATCTACTTGCAATGGCTTGACGAACAATGGCAATTAGCACAAGACCCTAAAACAGAATCGGCCTTAGTGTCAATTGACTCTAATGATGGACGCATCATGGCATTGATAGGTGGCTATGATTTCTTTAGAAGTAAATTCAATCGTGCTACCCAAGGTCGCCGCCAAGTAGGTTCTAACATTAAACCGTTTTTGTACTCCGCTGCCCTAGATAATGGCATGACTGCAGCTACAACGATTAATGATGCGCCCGTCGTATTCCATGATAGAAATTTAGAAGACGTTTGGCGTCCAGAAAACTATTCAGGCCGTTTCTATGGTCCTACTCGCCTGCGTAATGCTTTAGCATTCTCTCGAAACTTAGTCTCTGTGCGCTTGTTAAAACAACTGGGAATTGATACCGCTTCAGAATACATTCAACGTTTTGGATTCCCTGTTGAAGAGATTAACAAACACCGTGACTTATCACTCTCTTTAGGAAGTGTGCAGTTTACACCTTGGGAAGTAGCTCGTGCTTACGCTACTTTTGCAAACACTGGTTATTTAGTTGACCCTTACCTAATCGCTGAAGTTCGTGCGTTTGATGGTGAAATTCTTTATAAAGCAGAACCTAAAATTGCCTGTAACAATCACCAATGCGTACCAGGCGATGAACGAAATGCGCCGCGTGTTATCGAAGAGCGTAACGCTTACATTATGAACACCATCATGCAAGATGTTATCCGTATTGGTTCGGCTAAAAAGGCCAAAGAACTAAATCGACAAGATATTGCAGGAAAAACCGGTACGACCAATGATCAAAAAGATGCTTGGTTCTCAGGGTTTAACTCAAGTATGGCAACNACTGTTTGGGTTGGTTTTGACAGTCCAACAACCTTAGGGCGTAGCGAAGTAGGTGGACGTGCTTCGTTACCCATTTGGATGGAATACATGGAGCTAGCTCTACAATCTTATCCTGATGTACCCTTTACACAGCCTGATGGTTTAGTCAATATTCCAATTGACAGAGAAACTGGCCAAGCCGTTCCAAGAAGTACACCTGGCGCATTATCAGAGATATTTAGGGAAGAAAATGCACCAGAAATTCCGAGCGTATCTCAAAAACAAATAGAAGCCATTACTGAAGATTTATTTGATTAGAGTTAATGAATAAAAGGATAACACATGGACTGGCAAGCATTTTCTCAACATCTAAGTGCACAACTTAACCAGTCCATAGAAATAGCAACCGCGCATTCGGTTTCTGGTGGAGACATTCACCAAGCCTATCAACTCTACACCAACCAAGGTAATCTATTTCTAAAGCTAAACCAGGCCCACCTATTCCCCCTTTTTGAAACCGAAGCCCATAACCTAAACAGCATTCACCAATCCAACAGTA
>JGI10211J14876_10000922_pt1 | contig 12793 bp, 9 predicted proteins | sample Etolagsediment_FD_14876 | JGI IMG/M metagenome (IMG submission 14876)
AGCATCACGTTGCCAACGTGACGGTCGCCGGTTCAAGCCCGGTTTCCCGCTCCAATAAAAGGCGGCATAGCCAAGTGGCTAAGGCAGCGGTCTGCAAAACCGTTTGACACCGGTTCGAATCCGGTTGCCGCCTCCAGTAAAACAAGAATACAAGTTATGACCTCAAAAAAATCTACCATCCTGTTCCTTCCAGGAGGATTAAACAAAGTAAGAAAATTTAGTATTTCTCGGAGTGTAATTGTTACTCTATTCTTTCTCGCCTTTATGATAATTCTCAGTGCCAGTTGGCTTATTACCGATTACAGAAAGATAAAAATCCAAATACCGGAACTAAATTATCTAAAAAAAGAAAATAGAATTCAAGAGACCCAAATCATTGCCCTCAGTAAAAAGATCAATCAAATCAATCAAGACATGGTCAAACTTCAGAAATTTGAGCATAAGTTAAGGGTCATGACAAACTTAGAACCATCTAAGGAGCAAGATCAATTATTGGCGGTTGGGGGCTCCAATATCAGTACTCTTAAACCAGATTATCAACTGGAGGAAGTTCATAAAGGATTAATTCATCAAATGCATAAATCTTTAGAGGGCTTGGAAAAAGAGACAGCTTTAGCCTCCATGTCTCAAACAGAATTAAATAACTTTTTAAAAGCGCAGAAATCTATTCTGGCCTGTACACCATCTATCAGGCCAACAGATGGCTGGTTTTCTTCTGGATTTGGTTACAGGATCTCGCCCTTTACCAATCAAAGGGAATTTCACAAAGGAATTGATATAGCAACCAGGATCGGAACACCTATCATTGCCTCGGCCGATGGATTAGTCGTATATGTGGGCAGAGAAGGTAACTTCGGAAAGATGGTTGCTATTAATCATGGATATAATTTAAAAACACGATACGGGCATCTAAGCAAATTCCGGATAAAAAAAGGGCAACATGTTAAAAGAGGTCAAATTATAGGAGAGGTTGGAAATACCGGCCGATGTACTGGCCCCCATCTCCACTATGAGGTACTTTTCAATGGTGTCCCTGTAAACCCTCTCAATTACATACTTAACTAACCTGCGCCTCACCTGTTTGATTCTATCCCATAACCACTCTCATTTTTTTATTCTTTCATTGAAATTTAGTCTCTATCTTTGCAAAAATATAATTTATTGTGTAAAGTATATAAAATTAACTCGGCTTCGCTCCGTCCCGCTGGATTGCGTGAGAAAGTTGGAATAATGGAATACTGGAGTATGAGAAAATGGTAAAGAGGGTTAAATACACTTTGCGCTCTGCGCCATGCGTGATGCAAAAAAATAATGCCTCAATAAACCACAACAATTTCAGTACGTTGTAGAATTTCCGAGACATCAAATTTAATTGCTACTTGAATTATTGGATATAAAAGTTTAATCAGAAATAATAACAATTATAAGGGAATTTTATATGTTGGGTAAGATTTTCAAAACAATTATTGGAAGCAAAAACGAAAGAGAGCTTAAAAAACTTGCCCCAATAGTTGAAAAAATCAATGAACTTGAACCCCTTTTTAAAGGCCTGAGTGACGAACAACTTAGGGCTAAAACAGGAGAATTTAAGCAAAGAATAGCCAAGGGCGAATCCCTGGATGATATCTTACCGGAGGCCTATGCTGCAGTCAGAGAGGTCTCAGTAAGGGTCTTAGATATGAGACATTTTGATGTACAACTCTTAGGAGGCATTGCCCTTCATCGTGGCAAAATAGCAGAAATGAAAACAGGGGAAGGCAAGACCCTGGCTGCTACTCTTCCACTCTATTTAAATGCCCTTTTAGAGCGCGGGAGCCACCTGGTTACGGTAAACGATTATCTTGCAAAAAGAGACGCAGAGTGGATGGGTGGAATATATCAATTTCTCGGGTTGTCTGTAGGTGTCATTGTACATGATATGGATGATCAGAAAAGAAAGACTGCCTACAACTCTGACATAACCTATGGCACTAACAATGAATTCGGCTTTGATTACCTCAGGGACAATATGAAGTACTCATTTGAAGACTGTGTACAGAGAGATCTTCACTTTGCCATTGTAGATGAGGTGGATAGCATTCTCATTGATGAAGCGCGAACCCCTCTGATAATCTCAGGCCCCATTGAGCGCAGCCAAGACCCCTTTTATGCCACAGTAAAGCCTTCGATCATAAAACTTAAGGAGCACCAGGATAGGGTAATTCAAACCATTCTTAACAAGTCTGAGGCATTGATGAGGGAAGGGAGTGATGATGATAAAGTAATTGAATTGCTCCTTCAGGTTAAGAGAGGGGGCCCAAAGAATCCACGATTTCTCAAGATCATTGCAGATGAACCTGGACTAAAAAAAGGGGTCGATAGAATGGAGTCTCTTCTTAGATCCCAAAAATCCCTGACTGCCCTGGATGAAGAACTCTATTGCATCATCGAAGAGCAAGATCACAGTGCAAACTGGACAGATAAAGGACTTAAGCTATTGTCTGGAGACCAACACGACGCCTTTATCGTCCCTGACCTGAGCCAAGGATTACAAGAAATAGATAGCGATCCTCATTTGAACTTCAAGGAAAAGAAAAAAAGAAAAAGAGAATTAGAGGCAAAATACTCAGATACATCTGAAAGGATGCATGCAGCCCAGCAGCTTATTAAGGCATATTGGCTTTTTAATAAGGATGTGGATTATGTAGTTAAGGATGGGCAAGTAATAATTGTGGATGAGTTCACCGGTCGACTTATGCCAGGCAGGAGGTGGAGCGATGGATTACATCAGGCAATTGAGGCAAAGGAAGGCGTTAACGTGGCAGAGGAAAATCAAACCCTGGCGACCATAACCTTTCAAAATTATTTCAGGATGTATGAAAAACTTGCTGGAATGACCGGAACAGCCGATACAGAGGCCCCAGAATTCAAAAAGATCTATGACCTCGATGTATTTGTAATACCAACCCATAAAAAAATGATCAGGGATGACTATCCAGATGTTATTTACAAAACCGAAAGAGAGAAATTCAAGTCGGTTGTCGAAGAAATCAAGGGGCTCCATAAAAAGGGGCGACCTGTCCTGGTTGGTACCATATCAATCGAAAAATCAGAGATGTTGAGCAGTATGCTAAAAAAAGTTGTCATCAAACACCAGGTCTTAAATGCAAAAAATCATGAAAGAGAGGCCGAAATTGTTGCCCAAGCTGGACAAAATGGAACTGTTACCATATCCACAAATATGGCTGGTAGAGGAACCGATATAGTATTAGGAGATGGCGTGCCAGACCTGGGTGGCCTCCATATCCTTGGCACAGCGAGGCATGAAAGCAGAAGGATCGATAATCAGTTAAGGGGACGTTCAGGTCGTCAGGGAGACCAAGGTTCATCACGGTTTTATCTCTCTTTAGAAGATGACCTCATGAGAGTCTTCGGCTCAGAAAGGATTGCCTCGGTTATGGACAGACTTGGTATGGAAGAAGATCAACCAATAGAACACCAAATTATCTCTAAAGCAATTGAAGGAGCCCAGAAAAGGGTTGAGGGTATAAATTTCAACATGCGAAAAAATCTTCTTGAATATGACGATGTAATGAACCAGCAGCGAAAGGTAATATACAGCCAGAGAAGTGAAATACTAAAGGGTGACAACCTTAAAGAAACCATTGAGGATATGATTGACGAGTTGGTAGAAGCTGCAGTTTTAGATACTATTGATCCCAAAATCTTTCCTGAAGAATGGAATTTAAGCCCACTTTCAGATTATATATATAATGTATTCGGATTCTTGTTCCAATTTTCCCAAGCACAGCTAAAGGATCTAACTCAGGAAATTTTAATAAATAAATTAAAACACCAGGTTATGGATATATATGAGAAAAAAGAGCAAGAAGCCGATCCTGAATCCTTTCTTTTTCTACAAAAAATTGCCATGTTAAGGGCAGTTGATGAGCTCTGGATGGATCACCTCCTGGCCATGGACCAGCTCAAAGAGGGTGTAGGCTTAAGAGGATACGGCCAGATGGATCCTCTTAAGGAATATCAGAAAGAGGGTTTTAGTATGTTCGTCTCAATGGTAGAAGGAATTAAAGAAAATACCCTCAGAACACTTTTTAGGATCCGGGTCGCACCCCAGGAACGGCCCTCCATTGCTGTTCCAAAAAAGGAAATAGTTCTCAGTCATGGAGGCAACGGTGGTAGTTCACCAGTCAAACGGAAAACACCTAAGGTAGGGAGAAATGATCCCTGTCCATGTGGGAGCGGGAAAAAATATAAACGCTGCTGTGGGAGATGAAAAAAGATCATTCCATATGTATGTCATAAATCGATTGCCATTAAAACATCTATGAATTCAATTAGTAATAAAAATTCCGAAATACATAATTATTCAGTTCCAGGGTTTCTCGCCTCTGCTGTTCCTGCTGGCCTTAAAAAAACCGGTGAGTTGGATCTCTCTTTGATCTTTTCCCAAAAGAAAGCAGTAGCAGCAGGCGTATTCACAACGAATAAGGTTAAGGCTGCTCCTGTTCTATTAAGCCAAGAAAGGATAAAAAAAGGTTTTTTACGGGCAGTCATTGCTAATACGGGGTATGCCAATGCTTGTACAGGCACTCAGGGACTGCATGATGCCATTCAAACATCAGATATGGCTTCCAAGGAATTAGGGATTTCTCCAGAGGAAACAGTTGTTGCCTCAACAGGGGTCATTGGAGCCTATCTCCCATGCAACCTGATAACAAAAGCTCTTCCGAATCTGGTAAAAAATCTCTCTCCTCACAATTTTGAATCGGTCGCCAAGGCATTAATGACAACAGACTCCTTTCCAAAAATCAGTTATTTTGAAGGACGAGCTGAAGGACGCCCCTTTCACTTATTGGGAATAGCGAAAGGAGCAGGCATGATCATGCCTAATATGGCTACAATGCTCTCCTTTCTGCTTACAGACATACATATTGAGTACCAAACCTTATGGCCTATCTTTCAGTCAGCCGTGGAGTCCACCTTCAACCGGATTACGGTAGACGGAGAGACCAGCACCAATGATATGGTTTTGATTATGGCTAACGGGGTTGCAGGAAACAAAACATTAACTACACCAGATATAAAGGAATTTGAAAAAGGCTTAACTGATGTTATGGGAGAGTTAACGTACATGATTGCAAAGGACGGCGAGGGGGCCACAAAGACAGTTATAATTGAGGTACATGGCGCAGCATCAAAAGATGATGCACATACAGCCGCTCGAGTTGTTGGCAACTCTAATCTTGTCAAAACCACAATATTTGGCCAGGATCCTAACTGGGGCCGTATCATGGCTGCCCTTGGCAGGGCTGGAATCACAATGGAGGAAAATAAGGTTCAGATCTGGATAAATGGGATTAAGATAGTGGATGGCGGTCTCATGATCAGTGAAGGAGAAGAAAAAAAGGCAGCTGAAACAATGAAAAAGGAACAAATAACAATTACCATCCACCTCAATCAAGGAGAATGGAAAGACAGGATAATAACCTGTGATCTTACATATGATTATATAAGAATAAATGCTGGATACAGGACATGAAGTGACGAAAGTGCCTAAAATGCCTAAAATTATCAATGGGGAAAAAATCTCAATGACAGAGAATCAACACACAACCTTAGTAACAGGAGTAGCTGGTTTTATTGGCTTTCACACAGCCAGATCACTCCTTGAAAGAGATAATAGGATAATCGGCATCGATAACCTCAACACATATTATGATGTCTCATTAAAAAAGGTGAGACTGGAACAGCTCCTTTCCCATGATAATTTCACATTCTATCATGAAAATATTAACAATTTTGATGCCCTACAAAAGATATTTTCTAAAAACCATATAGATAGGATATGTAATTTAGCAGCCCAGGCCGGCGTGAGATACTCCATTGAAAACCCCTTCACCTATCAGGAGAGCAACATTAAGGGCTTTCTTAACCTATTAGAAATGGCACGTCAATTCCCGGTACACAATTTCGTTTTTGCCTCCTCATCATCTGTCTATGGTAATAATACAAAACTGCCTTTTAGCGTTGAAGACAATGTTGATACCCCAATCTCCCTTTATGCAGCAACCAAAAGATCTGATGAGCTGATGGCATTCACATACAGTCATCTTTTTAACATTCCCTTAACCGGACTCCGGTATTTCACCGTATATGGGCCATGGGGAAGACCAGATATGGCCCTTTTTATTTTTACCAGGGCCATACTGAATAAAAGGCCCATAGATATCTATAATTTTGGAAAAATGAAAAGGGATTTTACCTATATAGATGATATTGTGAATGGAACCATCTCCTCTCTCAATAATCCTTTTAAATATGAACTGTTTAATCTTGGCAATTCAAAAACCGTGCAACTGATGGATCTCATTACAATTATCGAGGAAGAGCTGGGGATAGAGGCAAAGAAAAAGTTCCTTCCTCTTCAGCCTGGTGATGTACCTGAAACATATGCCGATATAGAAAAGACGAAAAAAATGCTGGGTTTTAATCCCAAAACTTCAATAAAAACCGGAATTAAAAAATTTATTACTTGGTATCGAGACTATTATAAAATAGGCGAGTTAAAAAAAGATACCCAAGTTCTTCCTTAATGCGCCTTAGGCATATTAAACTTTTGAGTAAATGCATGAAACGTATACCGCAATTTGATACATTTTCTGTCTATTTTTTTGTTTCTGATCATTTGATTGACTTTAAAAATTAAAGATAGTATTGTGCACGAAATTTATGCAACATGCGTTTTATTTATCTAAAACAGGGCATGTAAAGCAAAGATTATAAAAGTGGGAAAAGTATCCAAAATAATTATAGTAATCGTAATAAGCCTCGCTCTTGTATCCTTCTTCTTGGGTATATATATAACAGTTGACGAAAAAATACCCGACAATGCCGTAGTGGTTGTAACCTTGGAAGACAAACTATATCATTCTATCCACTTTGATTATATCTGCGTTGCTCGCAAAACAGCCAGGACCATGCTCTTATCTGAGGCAAAGGAGAAGGATTTCAAACTCGACTCACATTGTCAAGACCTCGGCTATTTTAGAGGTAACAGGCTTTTTCTTTATCAACACATCCTCTCAAAGTTTGGGATACAATATAACAGCCGCTGGGATAAAAACGGCAACTGGCTATGGTGATGCCAAAGCTCTAATCAATGCCCTCTCCATGATAGTATCTAATAAGAGAGCTTCTTGACTTATTTATTATTTTTCAGTTACATCCTAACTATTACCAAAATAGCAACTATAATAACGCCTACTGATATTAGTGCTGAAGGCCGAGATAGTTATGCAATTTGCATTCTTTGGAACCTCTGATATAGGTTACAACGGCACGCTTGATAAGTATATAGGCGATGGGTTGATGGCTGTTTTTGGTGCCCCAATGGAAAGAGAAAATGATGCGGAAAGGGCAATTCTGACTGCCAAGGAAATGAAACGCCAACTGGCGGTGATGATGGCCAAACAAGAAGGCCATAGAAAAAAATTTGATATACGGATAGGAATAAATGCAGGGCAGGTGGTTGCTGGAAATATTGGCTCTCCTAAGCGGATGGATTACACAGTTATAGGAAACCCGGTCAATATTGCCTCACGATTAGAATCAATTGCCAAGCCGAATCAAATTCTTATTGTAGAGGAAACATACAGGCCTGTGAAGGATAAATTCAAAATAAAAAAATTGGCCCAAAAAAAGTGAAAGGAAAAAGAGCAGAGATTATGGTGCATGAGGTGATATAGACTCTAAAACTTTCTTTTAGCTACTTGACTATTCCTTTGTAAGATCCTCTCTATCCTGCTTAAGGTATTTCACATCCTCCTTTCGCTCACGTATATCAAGTTCTTGCCTTATCTGGATCCTTTTTTCGAATATAGGTAGCGATGTTTTTTCTTAATAAGACATATTCATCATTCATACTCTTTAGCTTTTCCTTGGCCTCTGCTGCCTCTCGCTCTAATTCCTTCATTCTCAAAGCAAGATCGGTTATATCTGTATTCACAACTACACACTCCTTGGATTTCCCATCAATGCTCTGAGAAGCATAAACCCTGGCCAGAACATGCACTGGTTCTCCGTCAGCCGAATAATACTTCCATTCTTTCCCATTAAATGATTCACCCTTAAAAACCCTTACGATTGTTTCCCGAAAAGGTCGCCGTGTCGATTTTGAAACAAAGGTCAAAGGGCTATTTCCAATTATTTCAGAGGAATGGTAGCCAAAATTTTCTTCACAAGCCTTATTCCAGAAGCTAATCTTACCTTTCGCGTCTATTTTAAAAATAGGATTTGATGGCAATCCAATTGCCTGTTCTGGATTATCATATGCGCTGTAATTTCCTCCTTCCATATTTGTCACATCCTGTATTATTTCTATGGCCCCTTTAATTACCCCGTTTATATCGAGAATGGGAGCAACGGCCACATTTGCTTTAATACCATCTTTTATATGAGGAAAAGGAACTCCCACCTCAAAGAACCCGCTGTCTGTCTTTGATACGATTGAGTTGGAAAATTTATCTATTATAGAACCCGGGTCCTCTATCATGATATCAGCTAAACTCCGTTGGTTGTCAACATGTAAAGAGACAGGAACCTTCTTACCAATTATTTCCTCTATAGGTATATCTGTCATCTTCTGACATGCACGATTCCATTGAATCACCCGATGTTCCAAATCTACTACAAAGGTAGGCAGAGGGGATTTTTCAACAAGAGTGTCAATATACTTCTTTGACTCTACAAGGGTCCTGGATCTAAGCTGTTCTCTGTCAAGGGCATCATTCTTTTCCTTTTCATACATAAAGGCGATGAAAAGAATAACCAAAAGGCCTGATAAATATGCGCCCAGGGAATAAATAGGTGAAACAACAGAAGGGATAAGATTCGGAAACTCATAACCGGTCCTGAATAGATACACTGCAACACCGGTTTCAACAAATATTAAACTCCCCCAGATAGTACCCCATAGATATCCTGTAATGAAAACAGCCATAATAATAAGGGCGGCATTCCATATCCATGATAAGAGGATTAAACCTCCTTCGCTCATTGCCCCAGTATTCCACCTAATGATCAAAAAGGCGGCCCATAGGACAAAAAAGGCAAAATTTCCAGCTACTATAAGATTTTTGGTCATCCTTAGAAAAATCAGAGACACGATCCCTAATATACCTGCGCCAGTGCAAGTATAAAAAAGTAGATCTGCCCCGATAAAAGAATAAAACAGGCCAAGGCATGGAGAAAGAAGAATAAGAATACATAAAAATACATTGAGGACTTTAAATCTGTTTATTATCTCTAAATCCGGAGATTTTATTCCGCTGGTAATAAAACTGTTAAATAGAGATTTAAGGCTCATAATTACTACTAAAATAGGCTTGCTGATGAAAAGAGTAAAAGGGTTAATAATGAGATTCTCAAGAGACATTTCTTCATCATTAGGAACAGAAACAGAAATATAACAATTTAACTTATAGCTGATAATGAAAAAACGAAAATAGTACTAAAATATCGTAATCTTCCCTTCACTATCGACAGTTCCATTTATTTGTTTAACCCCGTCTTTAAAAAGGTTGAAAGAGGCCGAGATGTTAACTTGACAAAAGTCATCAGCCGTTGCTGGACTGGTTTGAATTATAAAGTCGAGATGGTGGCCGACGGGAATCGGGACATTGAGTGCATCTTTGACATCTTTTATCTCTTGCTTGGTAGGAGGATCATTCTTAAATATATATATTATTTTTGTCCCATCCTCTGGAAAAAATTTTTCTTTCTCCAGAAAATACATGATCTCGGCATCAAGAATCCTTTTTAGCATAAGAGTAGCCTCAGATCCATAGGCCCTCTGTTGCCATGTGTTTAAGAGTGGCATTGCCGTGGCACCTAATATGCCCAAAATGGCAACCACAACCATTAACTCAACAAGTGTAAAACCAGCACGTCTTTTCATTTCATTTAGGCTCCGCCGCTCGATGGTTGAGTATACTCAATACCCTTTGGTGATAGAATCACATTCATTTCCCCTGCCTTGGGATTTGCCACAGACAAGCGGTAACCTATCCTGGGATCCCTCTGATAGGATAATTTCTCTAAATAAAAAAGTTGATCCTTACTTAATGAGAGATATTTGGGAACAAGATTGGATAGTTTTTCAGGGTATTTATTTCCTTCATAATGTGCATAACGCTTGATAGCTCCATCAACCATAAAAAGTAGCACCCTCCCCTTTTTAGCAAAATCAACTGTCCCCTTAGGTGCAGGCTGCCCACCAAAGATAATTACCCCCCACATCACCAGTATCAACACAGAGGAAATAATGATAAAATACTGAAAAGGTCCCCATTGTTTCTTTTTTACTGCTTTCTTCTCTGTGGTCTCAGCCCGCTTATCTTTTATGGATGTACCAACTTCAGAGACAGAGTGAAGCATGGCACACTGAAAACAATAATACTCGCCAGGTTTCGACTCTTCAGCGCATTCCTTGCAGAGAGGTGCATTACAGCTTGCACAAAAAAATTCTGCCTGCCTTTTAGGATGATATTTACACTTCATGCAAATTCCTCTTCTAATAACAGTATATATTTTTTCCGACTATTATTTTAAGGCTAAGGTAAAAAAAGATAAGAGGATAGTCAAGAAATAAATCTCTTTAGGGGTTGCGAGGGATTTTTAAGTTTCAGGCTTTATGCTATTCCTGCAATAAGGACAGACAACCCAATCTGGCTGCACTATCCGTTTGCAAGAACTACATGTCGGCACTATGGGGTTTTTACAATAGGGGCAATCTTTAAAATCTAAACTGACAGTTTTACCACAATGAGGACACACGGTTGTCAATTCCTCTTTTTCGTGTACCGCTTTCAGCACCTCTTCTATGGTTGTAACTCCCCTTTCTATCTTTTTCATTCCACTAATCCCGAGGGTTGTCATCCCCATTGCCATTGCTGCTTCCCTCACCGTATCGGCCGTTGCAGAGGATTGAATGAGTTCTCGTATTTTTGGGCCGACGATCATTATCTCTTCAATAGCCGTTCTTCCTTTGAAACCTGTATTGTTGCAATTCGGGCATCCTGCCCCTCTATAGAATTTAAAAGGAAGATCATTTTGATCCAGATTGAGCCTGGCCAGGGAATCTTGATTGGGCACATATTCCTCCTTGCAATCCGGACATATGGTTCTTACCAGCCGCTGCGCCACAATCCCAACTAAAGAAGAGGCAATAAGGTATGGTGGAATACCTATATCTATCAGGCGCGTAACCGCCGCAGGGGCATCGTTTGTATGCAGGGTTGAGAGAACTAAATGTCCAGTCATAGAGGACTGAACAGCTATCTCAGCCGTCTCTTCATCCCGTATCTCACCTATCATAATCACATTGGGGTCTTGCCGTAAAATCGATCGCAGAATAAAGGGAAATGAAAGACCAACCTTCTCGTTTATCTGCACCTGGTTGACACCATATAGCTCATATTCTACGGGATCCTCAACAGAAATGATATTTACCTCTTCCGACTTCATTTCCCTCATACATGCATACAGGGTTGAGGTTTTTCCACTTCCTGTAGGGCCTGTAATCAAAACCATACCCTGGGGTCGGCGTATAAAATTCGTTATTATCGTCAGATTCTTCTGGCTTAATCCAAGCTGATCCAGTGAGAGAAAGGCTTCTTCTTTGTTCAAAATTCTTATAACTGCCTTTTCACCATAATACGTAGGAAGTGTGGATACCCTCAGATCTACGGATACATTCTTTGCCTTTACTTTTATCCTTCCATCCTGAGGAAGTCTCCTTTCTGCTATATTTAAACCTGCCAACACCTTTATACGCGAAATAATAATAGGTTGAGTCCATTTCGGAAGCTTGATAGAATCCTTGAGCACGCCATCAATGCGATTTCTCACTCTTACATGATTTTCCTGTGCCTCAATATGTACATCACTTGATCCACTCTTAATGGCATTCCTGATTATAAGATCGACCATTTTTATAAAAGGTGAATCCTTGAAAGATTCAAAATCTGCTTCTTCCTCGATCTTCTTTTCTTCATCTGGGAGAAACTCCATGAGGCCAGTATCTTCAACAAATTCATCAGCAACATCCCTAATTGTTCTTTCTGGGTGGTAGTGTTGTTGAAGCTTATCCCTTATCTGGCTTCGTGTAGAAATAGCAGGCTGGATATTGTAACCAGTTATAAACTGAAGATCTTTCATTATATGCAGATCAAGAGGATCAGCCATAGCAACATCAAGTATATTATTTTTCATAGAGAGAGGAATGCATATAAATTTATGACACACCTCCTCAGGTATACAGTCAATCACATCATCTTTAATGGAATAGTCTATGAGATCAATGAAGGGAATCTTAAGTTGCATAGCCAGAGAAAAGGCCATCTCCTCTTCTGAAATGATCTTCATGTCAATTAAGGCCTCACCCAACCTTTTCCCAGTACTCTTCTGAGCCTCTAAAGCATCTTTTAGTTTATCAATAGTCAGAAGACCTGATTCTATCAATAATTCGCCTAACTTTCGCTTAGAGACAAAATTATCATTCTGTATTTTTTTCTTCCCTTGATTTGATGCAGCATCCATAATGGATTGTAGCCTTATTACATGTTACACGTTAATAAGAAAATTTTTGATTATATATCATTATTTCAACATTATTTCAACTCAATAAAAACAAATGTAGTAATAAACTACCCCGCAGCAGAGCTGCGAGGTATCAAAAGGAATTTTTATTTAACCCCGATGTAGAACATCGAGGAATTCGTTTGATTAAAATAGT
>JGI10211J14876_10000924_pt1 | contig 12786 bp, 9 predicted proteins | sample Etolagsediment_FD_14876 | JGI IMG/M metagenome (IMG submission 14876)
ACCTGCAACCATTTTTTCTGCCTGGTTATTTTTGTATCCTAATGCAACTAGGGCTTCACAAGCTGACTGTTGTATTGAGCTTGCAAAACCACTATTTGGAATCGTTGTTTGTGATGATTCTGAATTCGCGGTTGGCTGGTAATTTAATATACCCGACTCTACGATTGGTTTAAGGCGGTCACGCATCTCAATCTGTAAACGTTCTGCAGTTTTTTTACCAACACCTGGAATACGCGTTAAAGCAGAAATATCCCCATTATCAACATAAGTACAAAACTCATTAACAGACATAGCAGACAAAATACCTAATGCCATTTTTGCCCCTACACCATTAACCTTGATTAAGGTTTTAAAAAGCACGCGCTCAGACTCAGTCGCAAAACCAAACAATAACATAGCATCTTCACGAACATGCATATGCGTCAGAATGGTGACACTTTCATCAACGGCCTCAAGCTGATAGAACGTTGACATCGGTGCTTCAATTTCATAGCCCACGCCATTCACATCCAACAATAACATTGGCGGTTGTTTTTGTACTAATGTACCTCTTAAAAAACCAATCAAAGTTTTGTAACTCCTAGAATTTATTGCCTTTCGATATCAACTCAGGATCAATCCCCAATGACATATAGCGGTCGTGACACAAAGCACAAGCGAGCGCATCAGCGGCATCTTCTTGTGGTGTATCGGTTAGTTTTAAAAGGTTTTGAACCATATATTGAACTTGATCTTTACTTGCATGCCCTTTCCCAACAATCGTGCTTTTAATCTGGGTAGGTGTATATTCCATAATATCAACATTTTTGATGGCTGCAGCGCAGAGAATGACACCTCGTGCCTGACCTAAAATAATGGCTGATTTAGGGTTTTTATATACAAACACTTTTTCAACCGCCATAACATCAGGTTGATATTGATCAATGAGCTGACAGACTGATTCAAAGATATTTTTTAGACGCTGAGCTCCAGAAAACTTTTCGACACGAATCACGCCACTAACAACATAAGTAGGCGAATAACGACCTGATTCTACAATACCAAAACCCGTTTTACGTGAACCTGGATCAATACCCAGAATACGTTTTAGTTTAGCCAAAGGTTTTCCTTTTTATAAAGGTATAAACGCAGATATTACGTCTTTAAATTTTATGAGAGCTTTGCACGAGTGGCGCGCGAAAGAAAAATGAGGAAAAAATTGGCTTATTTAGGCGAAAAACGTAGCTAATAGCTGGCTATTGGCAAGGTTTTCAACAACAATCAGACGATTTTTAACCATTTTTATTCGTGCGCCCACCTCTTGCAAAGCTCTCTTTCTATAAGAATATGTAATCCTTGCAACTAATAAGACCTGCAAAAATTTTATTTATTTCAAATAATAAATATTTTTTAGTTTAATTGTAGATGAAAAACGGAAGAAGTGAGATGTGTTTATAAAACTAGGGAGACTTTTGTAAGTCTAAAAGCTGTTTTTGAGTTAATAAATCAACTTGTGGTTTACCAATATAGTATCCCTGAGCAAAATCAACTTTCAGGTTAACAAGTTCATTAAGAATCTCTTGATCTTCTACAAATTCTGCAATAGTTTGCATGCCAAAGGCCTTTGCCATAATGACAACACTCTTAATAAACGCTTGGTTTTGTGGAATATTATGTATATTTTGAATGTATGATCCATCCAATTTTACATAGGTCAATGGTAGTTGTTTTAAATAACTAAATGAAGAATAACCTACACCAAAATCATCTAACGCGATTGAGACACCAAGTGCGTTAAGCTCTTCAAGGTTTTTTAACACCTGAACAAAGTTGTCAATATAAGCGGTTTCAGTTAATTCAACAATCAGATTCTTAGAACTAATTGAATGCTCTTCCATTAATTGGATAAAGTTTCTTGAAAAGAACTGCTCTTGTAATGAAGGTGCCGAAACGTTAATGGAAAACTTTAAATCTGGTTGTTCTTGCAGTACGACTTGTAAATAACTAAATACATTTTTAATAACCCAAAAATCAATTTCTCTAATAAGTCCAACACGTTCTGCAACGGGGATAAACACCCCAGGTGAGATCCACTCTTCATTTAATGACTTTAAGCGAAGTAGCACTTCGTAGTGACTAACGTGATGATTTTCGATAGTTAATATAGGTTGATAAACTAGTAGAAATAAATCTTTTTGCAACGCTTGTTTTAAACACTCCATTAAGTCATGCTCAGCTTTTAAGTCACTCAGCTGATCATCTGCATAGTCAAAAATATGCCAGTTTTTTAAACCTTTCTTCTTCGCTTTATACATAGCCATATCGGAATGAACAATTAATGTTTGTTCATCTGTGCCGTGTTCTGGGAACAATGCCCCACCTAAACTCACACTATATTCAACTTGTCTTTCATCATCCAATTCAATCGTACGACTTAACTCGTCAGATAAATTAGCTAAAACATGAGGTAGATTATCTGAAGTAACGCCTGGTAAAACAATGGTAAATTCATCACCCGCTAAGCGGCTAATCGAATCGTTTTCTCGAGTATGTTTTTTGAGCTGTTCAGCAATATCTACTAAAACCTTATCGCCTGCTAAATGTCCGTAAATATCATTAATCTGTTTAAAGCGGTTAACATCAATAAAGACTACAGCCCCTTTCTTCTCAGTCGAAAGTACACTTTCTAAATTTTTATTAAAGGCGCGACGGTTACCAATTTTAGTCAAACTGTCATTGTTAGCTAACCAATGCAGAGCAAGCTCATCTTTTTTACGTTGAGTTATATCCATACCGATAGATAGAATTTGATCGTAGCCGCTGTCATCCTTAACCAAAGTGTGAGTCCAAGCTAGAGTACGATCATCCCCATGGTTTGTATGCATATTTACTTCTTGTTGAAAGCTCTCAACTAAGCCATTTTGCAGTCCATCCAGGCCATCTTCAAACAGTTTTCTATCATAGGCAGATACAAATAAATCTAAGAAACTACTATCTTGATTTTTTAACAAATCATTCACAAATAAATTGTTGTGACTCGTTGTCTCATACTTATAGGATTGCGTTAATATGTAAAGATTAGCGTTATCAAAGAGTCTTTGCAAAAACGCTTTAGAACGAGTTAACATCATAATCTTTGAATTGAGCTCTTCTTTTGAGACTTCGACCTTATTGTGTAACGAGTCAAGTTCATTAGATAAATAAAGAGTACTGTCTTCTAGTTGAGTCAGTTCATCGCGGATGTAACCTTTAGAAGATGTAACAAGTTTAGCTGCAGCTTTATATTGATGTTTTGGTAATAACTCCAAGGCTTGAACGATTCTTAATAGACGCCTAATTGGCCCAAGCATGACAAATATCAAAAATAACTCAGCGACAAACAAACCTACTAAACTTGTAGAAACCTCATTCATGATTTCTAACTTGAGAAGTTCTTGACGTTTAGACTCATTAGCAATATTCATATAATAGGCTGTAGAGCCAACTTGAACATAATTGCTTGGAATCATTTTTTGAACAGAGTAATTATTGCTCCAAGCATTCCATAACGAAATATCTTGAATAGAGTGAATATCATTTTGCGTACTGTACTCTTTAAGAATTGGAAACATCTCTTCAAAGTTTGTCATTGCCCAAATATGAGTATTCCAACCTTCTAAAAAATGCCCATTGTTTACTATATTCTTATCTTTATTATCGATAATAACTGCAACATCAGAAGAGCTTACCGCATGATAACGGGTAATAACATCAGACATATTTTGCCCAAGAATGATAATCCCTAAGCTGCCATCTTCAAAAACAAAAGATTCCATGACAAGCTGCTGACAAGAGTCGCTACAAAAGACAAAGGTTTGCGGTTTACGCTTAACTTGAGACACAAAAAGACGAAGTGAATCATGCAGGCTTTCAATGGATGCTTGATTTTCAAATTGATGAGCTTCAGCTAGAAACACTTTGTTAACGTTTAGAATGGCAACGTAATCGATACCAATATTCAGGTTCCAAGCAAACCATTGGTCCTGTAGATATTGATTAACCGAATTAGAAGTTTCGGTAATATTTTTAGATTTGATTTGAGGGTTATCAACAATCAACTGAGCATATTGCGATAACTTTAGGTAGTTATCGGTTATAAGCTGGTCAAGAATTTTTTGATGTCTTTTCTGGTTTTGTTCTATGCCTACACGGTAATTTTCTATGTTTTGATAAATACTTTGTGTCACCCATGCAAGGGTAATTAAAAACAGTACCAAACTTAAAAAGATTACCGCTTTCCATTTGATACTGATAAACATAGATTATTAAGAAACCTTAAAACTGATATGTTAATTGTAGTCCATAAGTATTCCAATGTTGTTTTAACACAACATCTTCAATACCTTCATAGACTGGAACCCAAGCGGTACCTTCATTAACTGACATTTCACCTCTTAGTGTCCAGTTTTCGTCGATGAGCCATTTAGCACCCAAAGTTAAACCTTTGCCATAACCATGGTAAGTATCGTTTGGACGAGCAGCCGTGCTACCGTCTCTATCATTATTAATTAGATAAAGCTCTTCATAACGGAGTAAACCGTGTATTTGTGGCGTCGCAAACCATTCTGCTTGTAAAGAAAATGCCTCAGTAACAGGTCTATTCGTCTCTTTTATTCCTAAAACCTCATAGCTAACCTCGCTGAATATATTCAGATATTCAGCAGTAAATAACCAATCTTGATAACCATATTGCGCAGAAACTAATGCTAATAATGAATCTAACTCAGCACCTGTTAAATAGTTTTGGTATTCAAAAGGTTTGCCAGCCATTAAATCCATACCATACTTTGTACCTGCCTCAGTAAAAGACTGTGCCCCACTCAATTTGGCATTAACTTGAATTAAACTTAAACCAAAGTTAAGGTCATGTTCACTCTCTGGTTTAAAGGAAAGTTGTAGCATTTTTAAATCTACATCTTTAACCTCACCTTCAACATCTTGTCCAAATAAGTAGTTTTCCATAGTCGGACCTTCCAAATCACGACTACCAGCATAAGCATTAAAACCAAATGAGCCTAGTTCTGTAATATGACTACCGTATAAATTAATACCATCTGTCGCTAATACTGGATCACGGAATGAATCAAAATAAATGGCATTTGGTACAGTAATACCAGGACGATTTGAAGGAATATCACGAGTAGAATTATACAAACCTAATGCATTTTTAATACGTCCAACACGCACACCTAAAGTACTCGTCTCGTCACTGTAAGCCAAGTAGTCTGCAAGTAAAAAATCTACTTTTAAACTACCGTCTGAAGCTTCATCCATGGTGCGGCTTAATACTTGGCCTGCAAATCTTAATTTAGGCGTCACTTCCCATGAGGCATTTAATCCGAACTCTCTAAAATCAAAACTGCCATCTTTGGCACTATCACCTGCAAATACATTATCAGGGCTATACATATAGCCTTGAGAAACAAAACCATGTAATTGAACAGACTCATTAAGTTCCAAAGCATAAGCGTTAACGGAAATAGAAAGTAAAAGAGGTAAAGCCATTTTCTGAATTATCGTTTTCATTTTACTTTTCCACCTTTAAAGACTTAACACCTGACAGGCTGCCTTTTGTTTCCACGTAACCAATTGCTCCTGGGGTCATTCGAATCTTTTCTAACATCTCTTGTTCATTCCCAACAACGACAGGTGCTCTACCTGTTCCTGTAAATATTAAGCGGTTCCACAATCTTTCTAACTGGTGAGGCTGCATTTTAATTTCAGAAATAACAAAATCACGATACATCTCTTTTTGAGTGGAATAGGTGAATACCTTAATTGGTTGCCCATCTGGCCAATGCTTTACCTGCATCGCATAAATGCGACCTAAAGATTTAGAATTAATGTGTTCTATTTGTATTTGAGGATTCACAACAACAACTGTTTCTGCACTGATAATTTGCGCAGGTAGCCATAGCATGACAAACACAATAAACCTTTGTATTGTTAGGCTGTTTTTTAATTTTGATAAAATCAAAATATCTCTCCAATGAGATTTGAATTACGAAATGAAAACTAAGTTTAATTTATAGAAACTAGATTTATTACTTAATAATACTGAATTCGGGTGATTTTACTCCCGAACAAGCCCTTTTTCAACGTTTACTCTTATTTCATGACCTTTTATTCGCTCTAATAGAACCAAAGCAAAATCCATTGCGGTTCCTGGGCCTCGTGATGTAATTACTTGGCCATCAACAACCACTGGCTGATTAATATATTTCATTCCTTTGGCAGGAAGCATATCAATCACTCCAGGATAGCTAGTTGCATTTTTATCATCCAGCAACCCTGCACTCACCAATACTTTGGGTGCGGCGCAAATAGCTGCGGAAACACCTCCTTGCACTACGGTTTTTCTAAGTAAATCAATAACTCTTTGGTCTTCATTTAGATGATTGGCTCCTGGCAACCCTCCAGGAAGTACAACCATATCAAATGTATCAGCCAGCACATCATTCAGTGTTGTCTGAGCAACTAACTGCACACCACGGCTAGCGGTAATGATTTGATTATCATCTAAGCTAGCTGTGACAACATCAACACCACCTCTAACCAAAATATCAATGATTGTCACCGCTTCTAACTCTTCGCAACCTTGCGCTAAAGGCACTAATACTTTTGGAGAACTCATCACATAATTCCTCTTAAAAAATAGACACTCCACCCTAATTATAAACCTAGCGTAAAAAAAAACCGCAAGCAACATTAATATTTGCTTGCGGTTTTATTGGCGTTAGTAACTACCTTATATCGTTACTTGATAGTTATTTAGCCATTTGTTGAGCTAAAGACATCGCCTTAACAAGACGCAACGCCTCATTTAATTCATAGTCTTTATCAAGCAGCTTTTCCAGCTCTTCTGCCGCTTTAGTTTTTTCATCTTTTTTATCAGAGGCTTTTTCTGCTTCTGCATCACCATTTTCAAGATGGCCTGCTAGATCACTCTCTTTTACATTGGTAAGGTTTTCTTTCTCGACCTTCTCAACCTTAACCAATTCAATTTCTAAATCTGGCTTAATTCCTTCAGCCTGAATAGAACGTCCTGACGGAGTATAGTAGCGAGCAGTAGTTACCTTAATGGCGGCTCCATTATTAAGCTGCAATAGTGTTTGCACAGAACCTTTACCAAAACTGGTTCTACCCGCAATAATCGCTCTTTTTTGATCTTGTAAAGCACCAGCAACAATTTCTGATGCTGAAGCAGACCCTTCATTGATAAGCACAACAATCGGCTTACCATTCATAACATCGCCTTTTTCTGCCTCAAAACGCATTTTAGAGTTTTTAATACGACCTTCTGTATAAACAATCAGCCCTTCGTTTAAAAATGCATCAGATACTTGTACAGCAGCGTTTAAAACACCACCAGGATTATTGCGTAAATCAAGCACAAGCCCTTCTAATGGAGCGCCATTGTCTTTTTCTAGTTTAGCAATCGCTTTAACTAAATCAGGCCCTGTTCTAACTTGGAACTGGCTGATTCGTGCATATCCGACATTATCTTTTAATAAACGCTGCTTTAAACTTTTAACTTTAATAACTGCTCGTGTAATTTCAACTTTGATAGGCCCATCTTCACCTTTACGCACAATGGTTAAGGTTAGTTTTGTACCAGGCTTTCCACGCATGATTTTTACTGCTTCACTCAGTGTTTTACCTTTAACAGGCTCTTTACCAAGTTTGATAATCAAGTCACCAGATTTAATTCCAGCTTCTTGCGCAGGTGTATCGTCAATGGGTGAGATAACTTTTACAAAGCCATCTTCCATTCCAACTTCCATTCCTAAGCCACCAAACTCGCCACGGGTATGCTCTTCCATCTCTTTATAGTCAACTGGAGGAAGGTAGGCCGAATGTGGATCTAAATTTGAAAGCATCCCACTAATGGCACCTTCTAATAATTTCTTATCATCAATCTCATCTACATAATCGTGTGAGACTCTCTCAAAGACCTCAACAAATGCACGCAATTCTTGTAATGGCAATGAAATTTGTTCTGCTTGAGTTGCTGAACCAGCATCTTTATCTGCCCAAACGGTTGTTCCTACAGCAATTAGAGCTCCTAAAACTGCTCCAGAGCCTATCAACATAATTTTTTTTAGTCCTGATGTGCTCACGCAACTCTCCATGGATAACTTGTTTTTTTACTTTACAATCATGATGTTAATAGATATGTAAAATATATTCCCAAAAATAATTAGTTCATTATAAATTAACTTTAGGTGACAGATTAGATGGATTTCATTAGAATTCATAGCTAAATCATAATATCGTTATATAGTGAAATCATAAAATGACAATCCAAGACAGCTCAGTTTTTGAAATGAAAGAAGACAATATCAACAAAGCATCTAAAGCACTTAAAGCAATGGGACACCCACTACGACTGAAGATTTTATGCGTAATTGGTGAACAAGAGCTACCCGTTATGGATATTGTTAAGCAAGTGGGCACAACTCAAAGCAACATCTCTCAGCATATTGACATTTTAAGAGAGAAAGAGATTATTACTTCAAGACGTGAAGGCAGTAAGATTTTGTGTAAAGTTCGTGACCATAATATTTTGACATTGATGGGCGCGATGCAAGAAACTTTTTGTACAGTCGATTAATACTTCTTAACAGAGTACTTAACCAAACAGAGATTCAGGCATTGGCAACTGCATACGTAAGTTAAACTGCTGTCTATCTTGATTTAAATCCATACTATACCGGTTTTCCTCTTTGGGAGAAATCATCGCTAAAGAGCTGGATTCAGTATTAGTTAAAGATTGCTCATCAACAGAATCATCACCCTGCTCATCCCTTAGAGCATTTTGTTCTTCAAGCGCTAGCATAGAAATTTCCATCCTAGCTTGGGTCATCATTTTCATAGCAGATTGTGCTACTTTTTGATCTTGAGCAGAGGGTTCTGCAGGCGCTAATGCAGCCCTCTGAATAACCATAGCTTTTTGAAGTGTTGCTTCTGGATCACCTGCAACAGCAGAAGTATCAATACTTACTTCTCCACCAATCGCATAACGTTTTCCATCCGGCCCAGTTTGATAGGTAAAACTCATTCCACCACGAGCATAACCACCAGCAGCCGACAAATGAGCCATTTCATGCGCCCTAACTTCTGTGTCTCTAGCTTTAAGCTGAGTAATAACTTGTTGTACTTGCTGCTCTTGTTTTGCAACATCGGAGGTAAGGTTATTTTGCTCGCTTAAAGAAGAGCCATCTTTAGTTTCACCATTTACTGGTGTCTGATTAATAGTTGGTTCATTTTGCTTGCTGACAATCGCATTTGAATACTGAATAGGTCTTGAAGACTGGCTTTGGAGAGGGCTCGGTTTATCAATTACATTCGAATCAATCAATTTTACAGGTTCAGAGTTAAGAGGCGATGCACTTGTACCTATTCCACCCACACCAGAATAAGACATCGCTACCGAATATAATCCTTGAACACCAATATTCATACTTAATGAACACCCACTGAATAAAACCTACTTCAATTATACCAAATAAACATTATATTTCAATAAGTTACTAAACACGCTAAGAATAACAAATCAAAACATCTATGATAAAAATCTATTTAATACTTTTAAGACACTTTAATAACAAGTACTTTTAATTACACACAAATATGAATTTTTAAGTACAAAAACCACGTTTTGGGTTAATATCTTTTTATTGTCGTGATGGCTAATAGTTCAATCTGACAAATAACAGTATTACAAACGAATTACAAAGAAGTTATGACATGCAACAACAATTAGCTAGTGCGGCGCAGATATTTACTCAATCATCGGTACCATCGATTCCAGACGAAATCATTCGATTAAAAGAAGAGCTGAACAAAAAATATCCCAACACCGTCACCATCGCAAACCTCATTAGTCATAACCCAGAACTGTTAGCTGATTTTTTAACCTTAGTTAACACCAATATAACCAGTGAAAAAACTGAAATTAGAGATGCTAAGGCAGCGGTAAACGTTTTAGGACTAGATGAAATTTACAATATATTTTTATCCAGCAGCCTAACTAAAATCATTGCCCAGTCGCCAGTAGAGAAGGAGATTCTTCTTCATGGCTCAAAAGCTGGTTTAGCCGCTGCTGAACTATCATACTGGGTATACGATGTCTCGCGTTCTGAAGCTTATATGGCCGGGTTAATGCAAAATATTGGTGCCATCTACTTCTCTAGAATAAAGCCTGATAATTACTACGATATTTATAAACAACAACTGTCTAACCCTATTTCAGGCTATAAAAAAGAACTAGAAGAATACAACACAACTCATGCTTTTTTGGGTACATTTGTTACCAAAAAATGGCATATAAGCCCAGATGTTTACAAATCTATATTGCTTCACCATGATGTCGACTTTGCCACTAAACTAGCTAATGACCAAAAAGTGCGTCACCTCATTTCATTAATCATGGTTGCTAACTATATTGTAAGCTCGAACTCTGGCGACCAATACATCACGCAAGAATTAAAAGATTATAGAAACCTTGGAAAGCATCAAATAGATTTACCAGACATCGCACTAAAAGCTGCAAATGCTGCTGTTTCCAAATGGGGTAATTCAGTTGGATTATCTACTGGAAGTCATTAAAACAGAAATGAATCTATTACAATAAAAACAATATTTAATAATAGATGGTGGGCCCTCACGGACTTGAACCGTGGACCTATCGATTATGAGTCGAGTGCTCTAACCAGCTGAGCTAAGGGCCCCAAATTGGGATTCTTAAGTTACCAGGCCTGGTAACTTAGGTGGCGCTATTATAACGAGTGATATTCGCTTTGTGAATGCTTTGTTTAATATTTATTAGTTTTGTACGAATTTACTTATTATCTAAAATCATTAATCTAATAACTCGCCTATTAAAGCACTTACATTTATTATAGAAAACAAAAAAGGCCGTGTTTTTTCATAAAACACGGCCTTTTTATTTGATTAAAACTTTACTTAGTTAAAAGCATTAATTAATCAAGAAAGCTCTTTAAGCGCTCAGCACGACTTGGGTGACGAAGTTTACGCAAAGCTTTCGCTTCAATTTGACGAATACGCTCACGTGTTACATCAAACTGCTTACCAACCTCTTCAAGCGTGTGGTCTGTATTCATACTAAGACCAAAACGCATACGCAGCACTTTTGCTTCACGTGGGGTAAGCGTGCTTAACATTTCACGCACTGTTTCACTCATGCCTTCTGAATCTGCCGCATCTTGTGGAGACAAAATATTTGAATCTTCGATGAAATCACCTAATGAAGAATCTTCATCATCACCAATCGGTGTTTCCATAGAAATAGGTTCTTTAGCGATTTTCATAACCTTACGGATTTTATCCTCAGGCATTTCCATCTCTTCGGCAAGCTCTTCAGGAGTAGGTTCACGTCCCATTTTTTGAAGAAGCTGACGCTGAATACGGTTAAGCTTATTAATCGTTTCAATCATATGTACTGGAATACGAATAGTACGTGCNTGGTCAGCGATTGANCGNGTAATAGCCTGACGAATCCACCAAGTAGCATAAGTAGAGAACTTGTAACCACGACGGTATTCAAACTTATCTACGGCCTTCATTAAACCGATGTTACCTTCTTGAATTAAGTCTAAGAACTGTAGACCACGGTTAGTGTATTTTTTAGCAATCGAGATTACCAAACGCAAGTTAGCCTCAATCATTTCACGCTTAGCAATACGTGCTTTGTTCTCAGCCTTGCTTAATTTTTTATAAACCGTTTTATAAAGAGAAATCGGCATTTTTTCAGATTTTTGAATCATCGCTAGACGCTTTTGCGCACGACTTACATCTGATCTAGCCAATTCTAATGCTTCAGCTTGTTTAGGTGCAGCCAATACCAAACGATCTATCAAATCAGCATCAGTTTCTGAACCAATAAACGTCTCTAAGAACAGTGGACGTGGAACTTTAACCTTACGAAGGACTAAGTCAACAATGACTTTTTCTTGTTCACGAATAGCTTTGATTTTTTCTTTAACATTGCGGATAACACGATTAGAAAAAACTGGCGTAATCTTCACACCACGAAGATGCTCAACAACAGCTTGACGTTTTTTAACTGATTTTGCATCTTCAGAACCATCTTTAGCTTCTGAATCTAATGCGGCTTTATTTAATTTTTGTAGTGTTTTTAAGAACTTTGCCAACTCTTCTTGGTTGATTCCGTCTTCTTTTGGTTCATTGTTATCACTATCTGGCGACAACTCTTCTACAGGGATATCAATCAAATCTTCAGGACGAATAAAACCTTGAACAACGTCAGCGATTTTACCTTCACCAGCTTCCATTTTTTCAAACGTATTTAAGATTGAAACGGCAAAATTTGGATAAGTCGCTAAAGCATCCAGCATATCGCGGATACCCCATTCAATACGCTTAGCGATATCAATTTCACCATGGCGGGTCAATAGTTCAACAGAACCCATCTCTCGCATATACATACGAACAGGATCAGTTGTACGTCCGAACTCTCCGTCCACTTCTGCTAGGGCACTTAATGCTGCTTCGGCCGCTGCGTCATCAAACGCGCCACCTTCTTGAGTCAGAAGTTCATCTTCATCTGGCGGAGAATCAAATAGCTTGATACCAAAGTCTTTAAGAATAGTTAATACTTGACCTAGTTGATCTTCTTCTATGTCATCGGGCAAAACATCATTTACATCGGCAAACGTAAGGTAACCTAACTCTTTCGCTCGCTCAATCAAATCAATTAGCTGTTGCTTTCTTTCGACTTTTGTC